>Ga0209589_1000204_pt1 | contig 69775 bp, 48 predicted proteins | sample CowpeawhiteBW_FD_187525 | JGI IMG/M metagenome (GOLD analysis project Ga0209589, IMG submission 187525) | Root nodule microbial communities of legume samples collected from California USA - Cow pea white BW (SPAdes) (version 2) | ecosystem: Host-associated > Plants > Roots > Nodule | place: USA... | reverse complement strand
AAATATACTTGTCTTGTTTTTTTTTTTTTAGCATTGCACCCTTTCTTTCTTATTCTATTTTTTAACTTGTGAGTAAAAATAATAAATTATGTCAATATAAATATATAATTAGTTATTTTTGTTTGTTTACGTATTTAATACTAAATTTATTAAAATTAATTATTGAGAAATTATATTTTGAAAGGAAAAATGAAGTTGGTAAGTGAACAGTTTTACTAAATGAATAACAATTAAAACAAAACTTTAATTAGTATAATTACACATTAATAACATTTAAATTATTATAGTTACTCATAATTAATGTTTATCATTATATTTTGAAGACTAGGTTGAGAAATATAACCAATAAACAAATAATTCAAATTTGAACAATGATACCAATAAAAAAAGTGGACACACTTTATAATTATTCATTGTTTTTACACAGACAAATTAATAAACAATGAAGACGCTCAAAGTTGTAAGAGAAGTTTTGTTTACAGTTTTTATAACTATTTTATATTAATTTTATTACTAAACAGAAGGAATTCAGATTATTCGGGAGGAGAAAATATTTTGAGAGCATAATGTAAATATTTTAAGGTTGACATAAAAATAATTATGGTTAGATTAGGAAAAACTAATATTGTCACCATTATATATTAGTGAGAACAAATACTTACACATGTGTTTATTTTTTTAGTAATAATAAAAATATATATTATTATTATATAATTATATATAAATAATTTTTGTAATTTTTCTTTATTTTTTTTTATTTTACAGATAATCTGATAACTAAAAAATTGTTAAATTTAAAAAATTTAAAGATTAAAAAAAATAAAATAATTATTTCAATTTATTTTTTTATTAAAAAGGTCGTATTAAAATAAAAAAAATAAAATGTGGACATAAAAAAGAAAAATTCTATTTTATAATTGATATTTTAAGTATGAAATCTTATTTTAAAAAATTGTTTATAATTTATGTAAAAAGAGAATATGTTGTGTGAAACTACAAAGTTAAAGAAATTGTGTATAATATTTCTAGTCACACAAAACCAGAATAAATAAACTTTAATATGAATTTTTATTTTGGTTTTAGTTTCGTGAATGTTTGTGAATAAATTTATCAAACAACCATATTCGATGTAAATGTATTTTTTTAATGTTCATATTTATATTTTTTGTGTTTATTTTTTTTAATAAATAATGTTATAATTATTAACACAATTAGATACAACTATAAAAAAAAAATTCTTATTGCACTACAGCGAAAGATGTCACTGAATCAATTATTTATCTTTAAAATTCAAATTTATAAGATTTGTAATTTAGGATTGCTTTTATTTGATAAAAAAAATATGATGTAAAATTATTAATTTTTTTTTTTATAAAATTCATGTTAGGACATTTCTCAATTACTTTGAAGTTTCTCATCATTTACTAATTTTACATATTTAATATTCCAATTAAAGGCATTTTTTTAATAATTTAAAAAGACATAATTACATGAATAGAAATACAATATTAAAAATTATTTATTTAATACACCATAAATAAAATATTAAATGAATACCAAATACATTTAATGTATTAAAAACATTAAATATTTATCATAAAGTCATTTGTTTTGTTCAGTTTATTTTTCTATGCATTTAATGTATTATAAACAATAATTATACGAATATACGTTATGAGGTTAACTATGATTTTTGTTTTCTATGTATGAAATTAGTTTCTATTTCAAACTTTTAACTAATTTAATTTTCTAACTTTTATGAATTCAGTTATTTTAACCATTTGTTAAGTTTATTTAATATTTAAACAAGTTTTATAGTAATATTTTATTTATTTGTATAATTTGAAACATTTGTGTTTTAATATTTGCTAAGAATAAATTGGATTAAAATTTTAAAAAATGACAAATTTTGATTTTTACTAAAATTTGAAAGATTAAATATATATTTATCTACAAAGTTAAATATAAGATGGGATAGAAAGATGTAGTAAACAAGTTTATGATTGTTTTGTTCTCTTTGTCCACTTTGATTGATATATTATTTATCTAACTTTAAATACTTAACTAATAATATGGTTATTGATTTTAATTTTTATATTTTTTAACCTTAATTAAATAAAAAAAAATGTAAAGACGATAACAAATTACAACCTAAAGACTAAAATACTAATTAAGATAATTTGAAGCATGATTTAAGTGTTTTACAGATAACTATATCAGTTTGAGCAATAATAGTAATTTTAATCAATTTCTTTTCTTTTTTTATTTTTAATTTAAGAATGTTGTAAATAGTTATTAAGAAGTGATTAAACAATATAAAACTAATTTGTTAGGTAACACCCACTTATATATTACAAATTTGTTTTATTTCTAGTTGACGTGAGATTTTCAATATACTTATTCTAAGTCGAGCCAATAACAGGTGACACAATAAAACTAACAAGTAATAAATTTTTCGATAGCGAGTAACACAATAAACTGAACAAACAATATATAGAATTGACTCTAATCCATGACTTTTATTACCATGTTCAAAAATGAATTTTGTCTAACCCAGCTTCACAAAATTAATTGACGTGTTAGATAAAATTTGCACTCACTTATATATATCCTCATAATAAAAAAGGAAAATATATGGGTAGAATTGTCAAAACAGGTTACTACCCTGTCCACTCCACCACAAATTGATGAGTTAAACAATATTGACCATTTAATTAAAAGAAATTATAATTTTTTTTACAATTTAACATTATTTTAATATGTAACCAAAATTCAACAAATCCAAACTTTTTTTTCATTTTAAATAATAAATAACTAATTCATCCAAAAAACTAAATCATAAATTTAAATAATTTCAAAAGTAAATCCAACATATTCATCTTAAAGCTTAAAGTTAAAAGAGAAACTCATAAACTCTGCATTATACTTTAGTATCTTAAGAAGAAGAAAAAGTGATTAATGAAAGACAAAGGTACATAGTGAATAAAGTGTCATGGTGTGACCTCTCTCCCTCAAAATAAAAAATAAAAGTTTGTATGTATCTTAGGTTTGACGATTAAAGGTGAGGTGATTATTTTTATTTTTTTATGTTCGAGTTAGTGATCTAATCCGGCTCACCAAAAATTCAACATAGATGAGCTAGGTTCTTAGTAAGTGGGGTCTATTTTTTACTTGCAATATTTTTAATTCAAAACTCATAGACTTTAACTTATTTTATCAGTTTTATATGTGCTGGTACACTTTTCTATGTATTACACCTTTCTATGTAGCCTCTTATACGTGAACTTGAAAAGATTGGAAAAAGAGTTTAATATTGGACATATGTTTCTTTTTGTTCTTTTGGCCTCAAAAGGAAAGATGTGAAATCCATTCCTGCTTAAAAAAATAAATTGAAAAAAACTTTGATATTGAAAAAAATAACTGTTGTCCCTGCTCAATACCGCACAAAAAAAAAAACATTACTAAAAAAACTAAATATGATTAGACAAATAAATAAATGTATATCAATTATATAGAAAAAGGATAATCTATTTTAGTATTTTTCATCTATTTGTTTTGTTAACTATACATTAATATGCTTCAATTATTATTTCCTACAAATTTGCTGAAATTTGGCTAAATTATTTTTTAAAGTACTTTACATTAGAAATTGTTATATATATATATATATATATATATATATATATATATATATATATATATATATATATATGAAATGTTTAAATTTAAGTACTTATAATTATAAAGAAGTATATGCTTTACTAATTTTGCTATTTGTCATTATTTGTACAAAACCATGTCTCTCAAAAGTCGACGTGTACTTGATTAATATTTAGGGTATTAATGAAGACATATACTAATTTTTTTATTTTTTATGAATAACATGAATCTGACATTCTCTACTAATTATTATGAACTTTTGTGGAAAAATGTATATTAAAAAAAGAAAGTCGCTTTACTTGTTTTTTTTTTCATTATACTTTATCTTTTAAATTGTCGTAGTTAAATAATGAATGAATAAATTTCACCTTTTTCTTTGTGTTATTACGCTATTCTTTAACAACAAACTCTACAATAATATATTCATAATATATTCGTCTCTGTATATAATTTTAAAAAGGTATCTGAACAACAATTATAAAAAGAACATCATAAATATAAATATTTTTTGTAAATCTTATTATACATATTTATTTATTTATTTTGTAGTTAATTTTTATTAAAAGTATTTAAAAAGAAAAATTAAATGAATGAAACAATTACTTAAAATGTAAATTAATTATTTTAATTGAAATAAGTTGATTATTTATTAAAAGGTAAAATTGAGAATAAAAATATGATACCAAATGAGTATCTCTGAATAGGTATAGATGACATCAATAAGTAAATATGGCTTCATTAAAGTTATCATCTTCATTTATTCATTAACAATTTTTATGTACTTTTACCATTCATCTTTCTTTATTATCATTATTCATCTCCCTTTATTATCACCATTTAGGGAGCAAACTTTCGACTTCTTTCATGTAGAGAACTCAAAATTAAACTTTTATTGTGCTATTTGTAATTGTCACTTTTAACTTCACAAAATATAAAAAATAATTGATTCCAATAATTGTTTTAACTCTGAAATATTATCCAAACATACTTTAGTTCGTAAAACTAAACCAAGCTACGTTAATTACTCCATAAATTTGGAGACGTGAAAAAAGAATATTTGTCACTAAATATTTCTTATAATTTATAAGGGACTAGTTAATTCAATTAGTTTCATTCGTGATCCAATAATTAACAAGAAGTCATTATGCATGATGATTATATGAAAGTGAGTATTTTTTTTAGTCACCCATATTTTGATTTATAAAGTCTAACTAGAAGACTTCTCTATCAATGCCATTTAAAAAAATTCACCAATAATTGAAAATTTTACTCATACCATCCCTCTTATTATAGTGTTCTGATCAAGTGGCATGGAACCTAATGTTATTCTTAGTCATTCTTAGACCAGAGTAATGAAAGAAAAATATGTTCCATAAAATGATTACGATGATTATGAAGGTGTTTAATGTCAGGTTTCCAATAAGGTCAATCAAAATATAATTTTATAATTTTATTATTTTATTCAAATTATTACATGGCTCAAAATAATGTTTGTAATTAATATTCCCCATCACCACAACATATTTTCCAATACGATAACATCATTTTGCATGCATCCTTCACAAGTTTTATCGTGTTTATCTGTGTGTAACTTCTCTTGTGTTGCTTCTACAATTCAAACAACGAAGTTTCTGATAAATTATCCTCAAGATTTACACCACTTATTCTTAACTCCACATCTCGCAACAGTCCTTAAAAAAAAGAAAAAGAAAAGAGAATTGAGAAGATATTATCTCTCTCCTCTCTGTTCGGGTGTTAACCCTCTTCCCTTTCCGCAGGAGGGACAACTCTTGAGCCCAAATCCTTGGCAATCAAAACATCTGCAGATTTAGACTGAGAAGATGAATGTAATGAATACATAAACCAGAAAAAGAAAAAGTGAAATGAACCCTAACTTACTTCCATCGTTCAAACATATTTCCGTTCTTTTTGTTCTTCCCAGTGCCCTGCCATTGCCAAATTAGCTATGAGATCCATCTATCCACTATTCAATCCAATTCACAACAAAACGCACCTTACATCCCGGACATTCCACAGCCCCCTTCCCTCCGCAGCTTTTACAGCTTTTCTGTAACTGCACAACAACACCAAATCAAATCATATCATAATTCCATTCACTCGAATTACTTTCGTTTCACTGAGGTAAAATAATTAAGAGACTCACCCAGTTAAGTGATTTAGAAGCAGAAACAACCGCACTTGTTCGTCTTTCGGCTATGATTCGATGAGGCACCGGTGGAGGCGCCACCACCTTCCTGAAAATACCAACGCCCTGCCACAGCACCACCACCGTCTCCATTTCTCTCTCCCAACTCAACGCACCTCGATGATATTATAACAATATCTCTCTATCTGTACTTATACATGTGTACCATATCTATCCACCTCCCATTCCATTACTTATCATTAATCCTTATATACGCTAAATCCAATTTCCTTATCGACCAATCACTTCCTAACATACAAAAATATAAAACATATTCCCATCACGATAATTATTGTATCATTATTATTCATATTTTTATTTCTTAAAATAACACTTCTATATAGCATTACCTCCACAGTGTAATAAGAATATTGTTTTTTAATTCAAATCAAATCACCAAATTAAATATATATTTTGTCAGTTCTATTTCCATTTCGATATAACTTAGAAGTGTTAACATGAGTTAATTCTACGCGTTAACTTAACTTTTGATGTGTGCTTAGTTAGAAAAACATTTACTTTTTATTTTTTTAAATGTTTGTTAAAGTAACCCTTGCTCCCTTGATTGATTGAGTGGTGAAATTGGATTAGCAACCCTTGCTAATAGCTTTTACACACCATTAGTTGAATTATCACATTCAAATGTCAAAGGATAAGAAAATTAATCATGAAATGGCATCAATCAGAATCAAATACAGAATAAAAAAGGGAGAAAATATTTGAACAGCTTTATTCTTGAATTTTATTGTGTACATCAAAGAAAAGAAGTTACACTAATTTGTATGATGAAAATGATCTACAAGGAGAATGGGTTTAGCAAACACAGATAAAGATAAGCATACTGTTTCTCAAGAATACTTTAATCTTCAAAAATATAATTAGATTTTAATGGATCAGGAATTCTAAAAAAACTATAGTTGACACGTGCCATGTATAAGACATTTCTTTTTGCAGCTCCACAATTTCTTCCTACACACTATCGTACATTTTGAAATTTCATTTTTTACTATTTCGAGGATACATGGTTGTGTTTTTATTTTTTAATCTTCAACTTTAGAAAAAATGGGATAGAGTGAGAAGAAGAGGAGAGACAAAGAATGGGAGAGAGCTGAGAGGGGTGAACATGGAAAAAGAAGATTGGAACAAGATAGGATTAAAATGGTCATGTGACCTGTGGAGGTGCAGGAAGCAATTATGAAGGTGAAGGAAGAAATGTATATTTGTATTATTTATTATTATTGTAATTATTTAGGATTATTTGGGATAATCTACAGGGATGGTAGCAGAAGAGTATTTAAAGTTGAAAGGAGAAAGATGATTTGGGATTGGGAATGAGTGTGAGAATGAGAATTGGGATTGGGATTGGGATTGGAATAGATAGAGAATAGAAGAGTCTAGATGGCGAAATCGGGATCAACCGCTGTCTCTGCCTCTGCAAAGGTTTACCCCTCCAACGATCCCGACCCAGACTCTTACGCCCTCGAGAAGTTCAGACTCTACGAAACCAGAGCGGTAATTACCCATTCACTTGTCACTCAATAATGTTTTACACAACCGATTAAATTAACCGATTTTGAAATTGCAATCGCAATCGCAGAGGTTCTACCTGATCGGCAGTGATCGTAACAAGAGGTTCTTCCGAGTGTTGAAAATCGATCGATCAGAGCGGTCCGATCTGAATATCAGCCAAGACCCCGTCCTGTATTCGCCCCAGGAGATCAAGAGCTTGCTTCAGCGGATTGCTGAGGGTAACAGAGCCACTGGCGGCCTCACTTTCGTCGCTAAGGTTTTCGGAATTGCTGGTTAGTACCTCTCTCTCTCTCTCTCTCTCTCTGATCATGTGTATATACATGTGTGCTATATATATATATCACAACCAATTCCTTTATCATTTTCAGGCTGCATCAAGTTTCTCGAGTCTTACTACTTGATTCTCGTTACTAAACGTAGACAAATTGGTGCTATATGTGGCCATGCAATCTATAGCATCAAGGAGAGCCAATTGATAACCATTCCACATGTTTCAATCCAATCAGATTTAGCTCACTCTAAGACTGAGCTCAGGTAGATAACCCTTCCAAAACGTTTACTAAATCTAATAACATCAGTTTCTTACCATCACCTCTTCTCACTGCAGGTACAAAAAGCTTTTGTCTAGTGTCGATTTGACCAAGGATTTTTTCTTTAGTTACACTTACCCTATAATGCAAAGTTTGCAAAAGAACGTTTCTCCTAGCGAAGACGGAGGGATGTCGTATGATAATATATTTGTTTGGAATGCATATTTGACACAAGCAATCAGGTCAAGATGCAATAACACTATTTGGACCATAGCTTTAGTTCATGGTCATTTTAGGCAGGTACGTTGCTTCTTTTCTGCCGTCCGTCATTCATAATAATTCGTTGCTTGTTAAATGGAAGCCTACTTGCTCTTCTTTGAAACATGCATTTTCATTAAAGGTCCATGGTAAAATTACAATAATTTATAGTATTCCTGCTAGTAGAGCAAGATGAAAAATGTCTTAACTTCACTATTATTGGAACTCGGGATAGAATAACAAGTGGTTAGCTTTAATACTCACAACAAAAGGTAGAAACACCCCAAACTTAGAACTTTGCTTGTCTCCTCAAACAAGAGAAAAGAAAAAGAAAATAAATACATTTATGATTTTAAAAATATAAAAAGAGATATATCACCTCAGCAAGATAATATTTTAGAAGTATTGGCCCCAAATTTCTTTCTATAGAAATTAATAATTATGGCTAATTACTCGTAGAAATAAACACCACTTATAATTTGTTTTCCTCAATTAAAATGCATCAGATGAGTGTTCTACTCAAGTTAGCATTGAAAATGTGCAAAACAAATTTGCCCTTTATAGAGATCGTCATAAAGGTTTTGGAGGCATGAAAACTGGACCCCTTTGTATCTAGGAGGCAAAAGAAATAACGGGCTAGTACAAATTTGTGGGTTTCGAAAATCTAGAAGCCCTCAATAATTGGAGGCCTTATGCAAAGGCTCTACTTGCATGGATTGTTCTACGCGCATGCTCTTCATCTGTCATGAAAACATAATAAAAAATTCGTGGAAGGATCACTAAGGTCTTTCTTGACTTTTAATAAGGCCTTACTAACAAATAACATGGTTTTACACCACTTGGGAAACAAGAGAGCATTTGTGTTCTTACTTCATACACACACACACACACACATATATATATATATATATATATATTTCAAACTCCTAACTAGTTTTATTTTCTTTCAAATTATTTTGATAATATATATATATATATATATATATATATATATATATATATATATATATATAACTAGGTAGGTTATTGGTTGAGATACCCAATATTTTTCCCCTTTTTGGTGGGTCTGATAAACACTCATCCCAAACTTAGAACTCTTATTATTTGAACTCGCACATGCTCTCCTACTCTCTAAGGTGTGGAAAACATTTGTTTTTCATTAGGCTCAAAGGTTCCAAAACAAAATTTTTCTGTTTGGTTCAATTGGGTAACAAAGGATAATGATAAATGTCGCACAAAATATGTAATCATGAAATTAAAGAGATTGAAGAAAATAAATTTGTATGAAAAACAATGCAAAAACTTATAATTTTGAATTTCAAATCACTATCTCACTTGATTAGGCTGTAAGTTCTAAATTTCTGAAATATCAAGTTATGTCTCATATTAGCTTTGAGTAAATGTATCCACAATTCTAAAATTTCTCATGCTCACATAACTTGGAACTTTTTATAATTTAGAAAAAAGATTAAAATAAAAAGGAATTAAGAACCTGTGCAACTCCATTACCTCTCTAGCCAGTTGCTAATTGGTCCACAAATCCAATTGACCATGCAAAGTAAAACATTAGTACTGTATTTCTGGACCCTGTATTTTTTTTTTTTAACTTAACGCAGTAATGACTGCCAAGTACTGGGATAAACAGTAAGGGCTGAAAACAGTATATTTTATTGATTGATGAGACAGGCACCTTGTTGGTGGTAATGGGAAGAAATGAGACTTGTCATAAAACTTGTTATCCAAAGATGTTTTGTTGCTTTAAAACTTACTTTTAAACTAATTCACCGTAATATATTTTTAAGTAATAATGGTTTTCAAAATCATTTTGAAGTCGTTTCTTATGTATAGTTCTCAATTAGTAAAATACAAAGAAAGTAACCAAGAGGCCCTTGACTTTCTAGACTATGTTTGTCATTCAATTCATAACAAGTTTATATTCATTCTATATTCATTCTGTTGTTTTCTTGTAAATCCATTTTGTATCCACTTTCATACAAATATAAGAGTGATTTTAATTTTAGACTCAAATATAAATTCCATGAAAGATAAAATAAAGTAAGTACTACTATTATAATATATGTTTCAAGAAGAGCAAAGCAAAAAGGAAAGGGAAATCATCAATAATGCAGCAACTGTTGGGAAATTTGGTTCATTGACTTCATACAATCATGACTTTTGATTGAAATGATCTTCTATGGCTTATAAGAGCTATTTGAGTGTTTCATTTCAATAATTTGTTCCATGTTCGAAATATAATCAGTCCACATGATTATTTAGTTTCTGCATATTCAGATCTGGATTTAATACATACAATTATGCTTAAGGATGACAACAAAGTGGATGCGGGTTTGACTATACTCATTCCTGTCGTGTAAGAATCTTGTGTCTCATCCCTGTCCTTATTGAGTAACGGGTATACGCATATCTACGTTCATATATGCTCTTGTAGTATCTCAAATATTTATTACAAAAAAGAAAAGTCACATCAAAGGAACCATGATATGTCAAGGATTTAATGTTAGTGGGACACAATTTCTTTTCTTCAATGTCCAATGTCAAGGGAGAAATGATAATTGCATAAATCTTAAAATAGAGTACCAAATAACAATTGCAAATGAAGTAATTATAGAAAAGAGTAAAAAAAAACACAATTGAAACTTCAGGGAAATTACAACATCTATTTTTTTCAAATGTTGAGTGAACCATTGAGAAAGAAGGGAATGAAAAATTGTGAAGCAAAATAAGAGTTCTTCAAATGAAACAAAACTAAGAACTAGAGAGAAAAGATACAAGTATTTGAGGTTACCTAATAAACTAAGAGATTACACTATTGAACACTCGAAATTGAGATTCAAACATTTTCACTTCATAATAAAAAACCAACAAATAAAAAATTAAGTGTGTCCTAGAAACGATTTAATTGGATGAAATTGAGGTTTATATTTCCTAAAATGTAATATATCGTTTGTTTGAAACCACACAAAGGAAAACAGTTGTAACTTGAGGTTGTGATAGAGGGAAATTACCTTTGGGATCTAGTGAACTTAGTGGACATTGAACGAGTTGAACAATTGAGAGAGAAAATGAAAGATTTTGTAGCAAAAGAATAGTTCTTAAAATGAAACAAAACAAAGGACCAAAAAGAACAATGAAAATAAGATTTTTATGTTACCCAATAAACTAAGTGTGGTTTAGTAATATAAAATGGGTATGGAGATTGGGACATGACAAATATGCACTTCCAGTTCCAAGTCCCTATAATTGATTTAAAAATCATATATTACCTATATCCATACTTGTGTCAGGTTCAGTATGAGGATTCTCGTCAAAATTGGGCAGGTTCGAACAATATCTATGGGTGTGGTTTATTTGCCATCCTTAGTTATCCCCCATCGCCTTTACTCACTTTTATTACGTTATTTTGCTGTCTTGTCAATTAGTTTAACTATTCACAACAATTGTTATTGTATAATTTGATTTGTGGTTTTAAAAAATTGCAGAGTCGTCTATCAATTTTTGGAAGAGACTTCAGTGTTTCTCTGATTTCTAGACGATCGAGACATTTTGCAGGGACACGGTAAGCTCTTATTTTTATATTTTATTCATGTTTTTCTTGTTTCATAGTTGATTCAAATGTCATGAATCACTATGATAATTTAAATTAGACAATTGTTTTCTGTGATTTTGTGATTATATTTTAATTTCATCCTTAGAAGTGTTTTGTTAAATTTCTAGCTATATATGATTTTTTTCAAATTATATATTAATGTAATATTATTCTTCTCTTTCTCTGTGATGATTAATGGTAGAACTATACAGTACATTGTAAAATTTCCCAACTAGTCAACTTTTTTCAAAAGCAATTTTCTTTGAAGATTATTTTATAGTTATAGAAATAAAGCACAAATCCTTTATTATAAGCAAAAATTGGATTATATATGTTTTGTAAGGGACATTTTTATTCCAATTTCATATCTTTGTTTTTAGAGGATGTCAAATCTCTTCTATTTATTTATTTTCCTGTTTTCGTTTTCTTAATATAAATAAAACACTTGTGTTGTCTCATAAGCACGTTTCAACTTAATGTCTCTCTCTTTCCTATAGTTTAACAGTTTGAATGGCCAATCAACTACAAAGCAACAGTAGTTGATTGGATGGATGATGGTTGCAGTTCCTTCCACAATGAGAAAATACTCATTAGAGAGCATGCTAGACCATTCTATAAATTGCTTTTGGTATAATTTTAAACGAGGAAGAATATTCTAAATTTCTATTGTTTCAAGATTGTATGGACATGACTATCCTTATAAGTCTTAGTTTTATCCTACATTTGAAATATAGTTTTTTATGCGCGGCCTAAGTCCTATGTTAAGTAATATGGGATGCTCTGTTCGTTTCCTTAATAGCTAGCTTTTGAGGGTGGATTTCCCAAGTGCTTGGATATATAAATTGGTACCAAAGTTGGTTGTCAATGTATTTGAAAGGGCTATCTATGGAGGGTTTTGACCGGTTAAGGGTTCTGACAATGGAGAGTCGGGTGAATTATCACTAAGTGAAATGTGGTAGAGTAAGAGCCGGTTTGGATTCTTTGCTCTAGTTTCTCACCATGCGTGTCCCTCTCCCATTTAACTGTTCTGCATTTTTAATTATTCTGAGATACCTGTGTTTGAGTTTGCCAACTCAGTCATGTCTCCGAAGTTTGAATTCATGCATGCTTTATTTTTCTTCTCATTCCACATTGATGATACACATTATACAACTGTTTTCTTCTCTCATGTCCTTTCCATTACCTAGATCTGATGATCATAACTCTGTGCTTTAAAGGAACATTTTAACGTCTTTATTTGTCCTGTGGTTACGTTGATTAGGTGTAGAAATGAAATGAAATGAATTCATTTGTCTAAAAAATGATCTCAACATCTTCCCTGTGGGGTAAATGTGCTTTGAAAATGATTAGGGAACTATTATTCTCCTTTTTGTACACCTAGGTTTCATTCTTAGTTTTGATATTTTTTTTTTTGGGTAGCCTGTTGTTTTCAACTTGTTCACCTAACTTCTCAATGGTCTGCATTTGCAAAAGAGGTGTAGCTTTACACATTCTAAGTAAAGAATTTAAGATCATGATCTGTCATTATGCATTCAGTCTTAAATTTGTTAGGTAGATTTGGGAGCATTTTATTGTGGTTCTTGCCTAACTCGGCTTATCATTCCTCTATTTTTCAAGTTCTCTTTTTTGAGCTTGGTGAAATATGGTTTTTCAATTGTTTAAGCTGTGATGTTATGATAATAGTCGAATGTATGTTGTATATTTGACTGATTACAGGCTTTGCATCGTTTGGTGCCATTTGATGGAATTTAGTACCATATTTGTCTTATGTAATGAGTTTTGTTGCACTGGATTGTTTTTCCTAGACTTATCTATCATTATTGTTTTTGCAAGGGAAACTTCTACTCTTCTAAATAATTTTCCCTAGAACTATGGTTTTTAACCCTATTTTAATTTCTAACACTTGTTTTATTCCATAGGATTATTTATTTTAGTTTTTACAGTGGTTCCTGAGCCAAAGTTTTATTTTGTGGTTTTTTAGTTAGGGCAGAGTTCATAGTACACGATTGGTTGAACATTTGCTGATGCTGGTTCTCTACATTTTTAGGAGTTTGTGTTGGTTTGATTGGAATTTATATGAATTAAACATGGAAATATTCTTTGATATCATGAATTATCTGTATTTCGAGTTGATGTTTGGTTTTACATTGTGTCTATCTTGCTATAACAGTAATGGTTAAATTAATTTTCTTTGTAATCAAAATTTTCTGCAGTTACTTGAAAAGGGGTGTGAATGATCGGGGGAGGGTTGCTAATGATGTTGAGACAGAGCAGATTGTCCTTGATGAAGAAGCTGGCTCTTGCAAGGGGAAAATGAGTTCAGTTGTGCAAATGCGGGGATCAATACCACTTTTTTGGTCACAAGAAGCATCAAGATTTAGCCCTAAGCCTGACATAATTTGTACGAAATAGTTGAGATTAATATTTATCCTGTTCATTGTTCAATTTTTTGCTGTTATAAACTATAATGCTGGAAGTTCTCTCTTTTTTTTTTTTTTTTTTTTTTTTTTTCCTTTTTGACTTCCAGTGCAGAGGTATGATCCGACATACGAAGCAACTAAATTGCATTTTGAAGACCTTGCTAAGAGATATGGCAATCCAATTATTGTTCTGAATCTGATTAAGGTAATTCCTCAAATAAAAATAGTTAGTTAGTGCTGAAAAAGTTAGTAAATATCTATGTACTTGTTAATTGATTCCATTTTTCTTTTAGAAAGGGACCTGACTTCTATTTGCATCCTGGTTCTTGTAGTGAAAATTGATTTCTATCTATGTCCCATGCTTCTACCAAATGACTTCCCATTTGAAATTTGAATTTCAATCGAGCAAGTTCTTTTCATTCATCTATCAAATCATAAGTGCAAATTGCAAATGAATAAAGATGTAAAAGAAACGCCTAACAAACTGCCAACAGTGCCAAGCATGCTAGAAATTTTTTCCCTACTGTCTTTAGCTGTGAATCGTCTCCGAATATGGTTCTTTGTTACATGTGTTTGCATTAGTGAATTGCTTTTTTTGTAAAATAGAAAATATTTTATAGTTTCTTGTAGCTCATTTAAATGATGAAATGCAGACAGTTGAGAAAAGGCCTCGAGAAATGATGCTGAGGCGTGAATTTGCAAGTGCTGTTGGTTATCTTAACCAAATTCTACCGGTAGAGAACCATCTTAGATTTATTCACTGGGACTTTCACAAATTTGCAAAGAGGTAAGCCTACTGTGCTTTATCTCTTAGTCTCACTGTAGTGGTCTTTTACTTTTCCTGCATTTCAAACTTGTATGTGACTATTCTATATTCTTCTGTGCCGTTTTCAAAGCAAGTCTGCCAATGTTTTGGCAGTTTTAGGTGCTGTAGCAAGTGAAGCACTTGATTTAACTGGCTTTTACTACAGTGGTAAACCCAATATAATAAAGAGGGTCAACAAGAGTAATCGAACTAGCACAGGGAGGTATGATCTATCATTGAAATTGTTACATTCAATAGTGTTTTTCATGTTTTTTTACATATTCTTTTTCGAATTGTAACTCTTAACATGGAATTACATTTTTTTCTATCCAGTATTGTTTAACCAAGACCTTTTGTTTTCCATAAAATAGCAAAGATACGAAAAAAAATGCAGGTCCTGTTACCTTTTCCATCTCATAATTCTGCTATGAGGTTTGACCACCTGCTGCTCTAGAGCCCTCACTGTTAATATATGCTCTTTCCAGAATTAAGAGACATAGAACTAGAAGTCTCCATGAAAATCATGAAATTATTGAATAAATTCATCCTTTCTTGTTTTGATCTTACAGTTCTTAAGGTTTTGATCTTATGCTTTAGCTTTCCTATGTTATCTATTTTTGGACTCTGAACAGGAAGTTTGTTTCCGGTTATGTCTTTTCATTTTTGTCTGTTTTGCTTCAGTTTTGGATTATTGAGAAATGGACTTAATCTGTAATGAATGATGTTGATTTCTGATAACAATGAAAAGCTAGGCCTTCGTAGTAATGCCATCCAAGAAATAATAGCATTATACCAGTAGTCATATATCTATTTTATCTCTCCTCTAAGGGCCTTTAAGCCTGGGAGCAATACAGCATGAAGTGTGGCCTAGGACCAAATAACAAACGGAACCGTAGAACTAACAGTGCAAACCTATTACTAAGCATAGTAATCTTTGGCTGGGTTTGTCTATGTACTGGGCTGACAGCCCAACAGAATGCTATTGCAGTTTTAGTTTATCGTAATTGTAAAATGGCAACATGTTGCTTTAGAGAATGGAAGTTTTATTTATGTTTTCAACTAATTCTTTATTTTGTTAGGGATTCTTCACTGCGAGATCTGAGAGCTAGTTCTGGTGATATTGTGAGAATTGGGAACAGTAATGAAATGATAAATTCTGTGGTTAACCGAGACAAAGAGACTGACACTAACCATCAGAATAAAAAAGATAATTTAAGTGATGACGCACCACATTTTCAGAGTGGAGTTCTTCGTACCAATTGCATTGACTGCTTGGACCGTACAAATGTTGCCCAATATGCATATGGTCTTCAAGCTTTAGGACGCCAGCTCCATGCAATGGGTTTGACTGATGTGCCAAAAGTGGATCCTGATAGTAGTATCGCTGCAGCTCTAATGGATATGTATCAAAGCATGGGGGATGCTCTTGCCCAGCAGTATGGTGGTTCAGCAGCTCACAATACTGTATGACATTTTATGGGATTCCAAATTTATGAAATCTCCTTGACAAATATCTAATCTCCGTCTTCTTCTGCTGTTTGCTATAATACATGTGTATATATTTTGGACAATGACAGGTGTTTCCGGAGAGGCAAGGAAAGTGGAAAGCAACAACACAATCAAGAGAGTTTTTGAAGTCCATAAAACGATATTATAGCAATGCTTACACAGATGGTGAAAAACAAGATGCAATAAACTTGTATTATTCCTCTGTCCCTTGGTTAATCTAGTGTTGAATAAATAATTAATATTTTAAATATTTAAGATATTGTTCTTTTTCCAGATTTTTAGGTTACTTCCAACCACATGAAGGGAAACCTGCTCTCTGGGAGCTGGATTCAGATTATTATCTCCATGTATCTGGGGTTGGGGATGATCTAATTCCTGAGAAGTGGTGAGACATCCTAGTTAAAATGTCTGATATTAAAATCCATTAGTGATATGCACATGCTTCTACGATATTTAGAATTGATTTTCTCATTTATTGTTTATTTTCCGTATCAGTTATAATTTTCTTCCTGAGTTTTTCAGTTCTGAACCGAATCCTAAGTCTTCTGAAAGTGGTGGAATAGTATTCACCCCAATACCAGCTTGCAGAGAAGACTTCTTACGGATAAAGTTGACATCGTTTGACAAGTTAATTGAGAAGACCTGTAGTACAATTAAAAATGTAAGACTATGCTCTGAACCTGATCAGAGACCAGGTGGGAGTTCTGGAAACAGTGGAGTGGCACCTGATGCAGCGTAATTTCTCTTATTCTTAGTTGCTGTTTAATGATTTTATTTTGTCGTTTATTGTACTTTTTATAGACTGCTGCCCTTTCTCGTGATTTTCTGACATGCATATGTAAATATTGGAAATTTCTTGCCATTCCACTTAAAGACTAGTTCCTGTAGCTTTGGTTCTTATTGTATGACAACAGTAGCTGATTTTGTCTCTCCCTGCTTCTTAGTACTTACTTGACCGAGTTTTATCATTTCTGTTATCATTTCAAAAATAATTTGTTAGGACTGGAAATGTGGACTTACATTTTGAAAGTAGGCCCAGGATTTGGTGAGTGTATGAGAGGAGAAACAAGAGTGTGAATAAAAATGCTGAGGTGGCAAAGGGTGTAACAAAATTAGTTAAGGAGTGAGAAGTAGTGGGAATATAGGGGGAGGAGAATGAGGAGGGAGGATACGAAAAGATATTGTGGAATTCTGTTGTGGCTTGGAGGTGCTAACTTGTCTAGAGGATGCGGCAGTAGGAATCACCATCCTGCTGTATTTTCTGTTTCATTTTGGAAATAATCCATATATTCTCTCATTTTCCCTGTTTATTCTTCTACTTTTTGAATCTCTGACATAATTGGTCTGCATGCCATAATGTCCTGTGCTTTTTAGCTTCTTCTGTCTCTTCAACTAATTTTCTATCAATGCTCAGGAATCTAATTGATATAGTTTTGTTTGATTGCTTTATGAATGCCTATTACATTTAGTGATTATGAATGAATAATTCACCGCATGTTCAGTTCAGATTCTAACTAACACATGCAGCAAAAAGTTGGATTCCTTTTAATCAACTCCCTCTGTCAAACAACATCAAATAGAAGCAAGCCATTAATCCGCTTGATAATTTTGGTAGATTAATTAGAAGACAATCTCCGTTCAAAGTAAGATTAGAATCACCATTTCTAGATGAATGTATATTCTGTTTAAACTTAGTTGCCATGTCAGCCACTCCTTCCACCCTTACCAAGTACATCATCATTTTGAATGGAAATAGTGGGTAGAATTTATGACTAGTGTGAGGTACGAAAGCTATTCTGTGATCTAAGTAACTTTAGGTAATTTTGTCGAGATAATGATTGTTTGTTGATCCCCAGTGAGATACAACTCAAAAGCCCAAATTGGCTTTTTGGCCAGAGAAAGTACGAAGAGGGTTCCTCTGCTGCAAAAGTAGCTTCTCATGAAACTGACGTTGAAGGATCTCATGCTAATGGATTTTGTGACTTGAATTGGCTTTCTTCTGGCAGTGATATAAATGAAGAGGATGTTTTCCAAAGGTATGTATCTTAAAAGTTCATTATCCTTGTGTGACTTCACTGCACCTTCCCTGTATTCAAAACTACCTGAAATCCCATTCTTCATTGGTTGGGAATCCAGTGTTGTCTCTTCGGGCATATTAACACTGTAGACAGTCCCACTTTCTTTGTTCTCACTTGATGCCTTTATTTTGTAAAGTTTACAGATGATGCTCTTTTTATACTTTTAATCTGGTAGGTACCTTGCAATGACTTCAGCAAATGAGGCGAATGGGTGGTATGGAGGTAGTCTCCTCGGCGATCAAGATGAAAGTAGTGAGATATATAAACATTATGCCGAGCTATGTCAGGTATGTACTTTAACCGTGAGAAATATAAACATGCCCAAACAACTAGTACTTTGTATCTGGACTTATGGTATGAAACACTTACCATTGCTTGCTTCAAACAAAGCACTGTAATAGAGGTACAAATCTCTCCTTTAGTTAAGTACATGCTGGGTTGATTGGCATGTTATATTTTTAATAAGAAATGATAAAGAAATAAATATGAAATGAAGCAGATAGTAGCATCTCTATTAGGATGTGGTATGCATGTTCGCTGCCAAAATGTAGTTTTTAGCCCCTTATTTATCCTTGGCATGCATGCAGGGACCTGCCTTGGAACTTTTCCAAAATGACTCTGAGAGGGAGCAACACTACGCAGATGCTTTAAGCACGAGTTCATATGAAATTGTTAATGATACTAGCGTTGCGGCAGAAATGGAAGCAGCTCTACAGGAGTATGACCAAGTTGGTGCTGACCTTGGGATCATTCCCAGATCTTGTAAATTCTTTGCTGGTGATCCGAGTTGGCTTACAAGATGGTTAACTGGGGAAGAAAAACTACAAAGTATATGATGGCTTATTGACATCTATAATTTGAACTTTTGTTTCTGTACTATTTTTATCTCGTAGTTCTTTATTTATACAAAAGACGTTGTCAGTTTTCTTATCATTGGTCTGGCCTTACATATATATATATATATATATATATATATATGGATATAATTTGTTCATATCTTTTCTCTATAGATTGCCTTGGTTAGTCCATACTCAAACTGCGGTTTTTAGTTCCGAGACTTTTGCTTTATTTAGGTTTTAGTTCTTACAATTTTATTCTAATTGTTTTGATCCTTATAATATATACACATGGATTCTAATGAATTTTCTTTGAAGTGCTAATGTTTTGCATTTTTAAACGTTTTGGATATTTAGGGATGAATGGAACTATGAAGGATGAGATGTTCTATGTTTTCCCTTAATTAAGTGGATACAAATAGAGTATTATTTTTTTGTAACGGATAGATAGGAAATAATGTAACTAAATAGGACAAAACAGCAGAAAAGAAAGGAAAAAAACAAATAAATAGGAAGCATGACATAGGACAATCCAGAATTGGCAAAATTAATATAACAAACTTGCGGTGCTTCTTCTACTATGGCAAAATAAATAACATTCCATATTATTCTAGATTATATAGTTATTTTATCAGACTATTTTGTCGATTTTTAATAATTTCAGCAAACTCTAGCATAGACATAAGAAAAGCCGCATATTGAATGCAATGGAAATGCCCTTTTTTCGTTGTAAAGTTAAAAAGTCCATTATTTTTCAATGATTTTCTTGGAATAACATAAATGGTCTCCAAAACCACAATGCAGGTCCTTCACCATAAATACTTACCTTTCTCTAACAAAACAATGAAGCCACCGGAACCACCCACCACGAAACCACCAACAAAGCCCCAATAAGCCACCCCCAACAAACCCCTCGCGAGAACAAACACAAACGCCTGCCACACAACCGCCAACGCACGGAGATAGAGGGCCTCAAATCGGTGACAAACGCCGCAGCAACAACAACAACGAATATGCGCAACAACACCACCTGAAATGCGAACCAACACCAATGGAAACAAACTCAAGAGAAATTGAAGAATAGTAGGGAGCCCAAAAGATTAATCATAGTGTCGGAGTGCGAAAGATAAACATCCACAGAAAGCTCAACTAAGAAGAAAAAGAGGGGGAGAAGGAGAAGGAGAAAATCAAAATGAAACAAAACGGGGAACGAAATCCTTTTACAAATAAGAACAAAAGAGAAAGAACGTGCGAATAGTTGAAAGTGAGAGAAAAGAGAATCGAATCGAATAGATTGATGCGCGTGAGTGTTAGAGTGAGAGGTTACCATGGACATTGTAGTGTTGAGAGTGAGTGGCAGGGGAAGGCGAAGGGGAATGCCAGTGCCTGGAATTCCCTTCTTCGCATGCGCTCCAACCATGGATTGCTTGCTCCAAAGGGTCCTTCGATGTTTTGCTTCTTTTCTCAACTCTGGTCATTCTCCTGATTAGTTCACTTTCGCGATCACTCTGTCCGCCTATGCAAAGCTACACAATGTTGAGTTGGGGAGGGCAGTTCACTGTTGCATAATTAAAAGGGGTCTTCAATCTGCATCCTTCTGTCATGGCGCACTTATCCATCTTTAAGCCAAATCCCATTCTCTCACTTTTGCTCGCACCCCATTTGACGCCGCTCCCTCCCCTCATCTCCACCCTGTTTCTTGGACTTCTTTAATCTCTGGTTATGTTCAAGCCGGCTTGCCTCAGCAGGCACTCCACATATTTGAGAAAATGCGCACCACTGCTTCTCCCGCTTCTTTTCCAATTCCAGACCCTGTGGCACTTGTCACCGTCTTAAACACTTACACCTCTTTAGAAAAGCTGGATATCTGGAAAACTATTATCTGGTTCCTTATTCACTTTCTTCTTACACTTTGGTCTCATTTTTAGTTTTGGATTTTTTTTTTCGGTAGCCCATTCTTTACAACTTTTACACCTCGGTTTAAGTAGTCTGCACTTTTCCAAATGTGTAACTTTACGCTTTCTAAGCAAAGAATTTAAGCTCATGATCTGTCCTTATGCATTGAGTTAAGTCTTAAAAATGTCAGCTGATCATTCTTCTATTTTTTAAGGTCTCTTTTTTGTTTTGCATGGTGAAATATGGTTCAGCAATTGTTTAGCCTGTTGTGTTATGATAATAGTCATATGTATATTTGACTATTTATAGGCTTTGGATTGTTTGGTGTAATTTCATGGAATGATTAGTGCCATATTTGTTTGTAGGTGACTCATGCAAAGATCTCTTACATATCTAGTTTTGTGGCATTTGATTGTTTTTCCTCGAGCTTATCATTATTGTTATTGGAAGGGACATTCTACTCTATAATAGTTTTCCTTGTAAGTATAATAATTTTAATTGCTCATGCGTGTTCTATTTTGTTTGATATTTGATTTTAGCATTTACAATGGTTCCTGAACCAAAGTTTTTGATTTTGTGGCATATCGTTTCGAGCAGAGAGGCCATTATACACGATTGGTTGAAAATTTACTGATGTTTGTTGTCTTCATTTTTAGGAGATTTGTGTTGGTTTGATTGGAATATATACCATGGATTAAACACGGCAGTATTCTTTGACATCATTAATTATCAGTATTTTGAAAACCCATTTGGTTTAAGTGCTCGTAGTACTATAACACTACTCCTAATTCTGCTACTACTATACTACCAATACCCCTAGTGCTGGTACTACTATACTACTACTACTGGTCCTAGTGCTTCTGATACTACTACATTTTTATTTTACAATAGCAAAAGTTCTAGATTTTATTTAAGGGAAGCTCTATATATATTTTCAATTTATTCTTTATTTTCACAGGGATACTTTACTAAGAGATGCTAGGGCTAGTTCTGGAATGTGAGAGGATTGGGAACAGTAATGAAGTGCTAAGTTGTGATTAATGAAGACACAGGCTGGAATGAACCATCAGAATTCCAAATGTGGGATAGACCTGAAGGTGTGGTGCAAAAAATGAATGTTTGGAGTCTAGTATTTTTAATAAATTAAAACTTTGTTTAACTTTTTGGATAATACAAAATTTAATGTTGCATGAATAGTGCGATTAAAGTGAAAATACATAAAAAAAAAATTTATCTTTCTCTTCAAGTAAATAATTAGAGTGAAAAGTTGAAAATGTGTTTATTAAAAATTTCAACTAAAACAGTTTATAGTTTTAAATTAGTGATGACAATATATTTTTTAATATTTATTCTTCTAAGAAAACTCTACAAGATATTGAGCATAACATTTATATAGTAATACACGGGGGAAGAATTAAGCATAAAATAATAGTTGATGGGTAAATGACAAGGCATTGGGAGTTTGAAGAGGTGTGAACCACAGAAAATGGAAGAGTGAAGGAAGGCCACACGGAGGTGAGAGATAAGTATATTTATATAAAATAATTGTGACAAGGCGAAAGGAATTGCAGGCTGAAATGAGAATGAGGGTTTTGCAGTTGTGTTCTTCCATGGCTTCCACGTGGACATGCAGAGCTCCTCTGCAGGTTGAACTGGGCAAGTTCTGGATTTTGAGAAAAAGGAGTAATTTGCAAGTGCAGTGCTCCGGCAGACCCCCGAGAGCCCCTCCTGGAGTTGACACAAGAATCCACTGGGACAACGAGGATGAAGGGTGGATTGGTGGCGGAGACAGAGAAAAAGACACCAAATCCAGCAACATGTTCGCCGACGGTGATGACTTGGCAGATTTGCTCCTCACTTCTTCTTTAGGCTCTCATTACGAGTGAGACACTATCTTTCTCTCTCTCTCTCTCTCTCTTTTTCTTTAAAAATACAAAAGTTAATTTTTGCTTTATCATTCACCAGATTCTTAGGAGTATCACCCGATGCGGATTTAGAAGAAATAAAAGTTGCTTATAGAAAACTATCGAAGGAGTATCATCCCGACACAACTTCCCTCCCACTGAAAAGTGCGTCGGAAAAATTCATGAAACTGAGAGAGATTTACAACGTTCTGAGCGACGAAGAGAGTCGAAAATTTTATGATTGGAGCCTTGCTCAAGAGGCTGCAAGCCGACGTGCAGAGAAGATGAGAATGAAATTAGAGGATCCTCGGGAGCAACAACTCAGGAACTGGGAACCTGTTCCCGACATGGTCGACCGCCTCGGTGGAAAGAATATGAAGCTCAGTGATCAGGCTGTCTCTGCCATCACTATTGATGTTTTTATCATTATTTTTTCCATCTGCTGTATCATTTACGTAATCTTTTTTAGAGAACCATATTACTACTAGCTTAGCTATAACCCTTTACAACTTATACTGCACAATCAAATATATTACACCATTTCTTTCCTTTTTTGCACCAACCTCTCTTATTCTATTCATTCTCTGATTTTCCTTTCTGGTTTTTACTTGCATTCACCTTTTACCCATTCAACTCATTTCATTAGATTTAAAGAATAAAATGCAATTATGTTTTAAAAACATAATAAATTTGAGGGCATAGAGATAAAGAGTCAAAATGTTTGCAGAAGTTGAGTTTGATATTCAAAACACATACATAGGTCACTCATTACAATAGAATTAGGAGTTGATTCTTCTCCCTCTTCATCTTATATTTGTTCTGTTCTAATGCTTGAGATAGAAAGAAAACATAAGAAATCATGTCTGATGATTTTTGAGAGCATTTTTTACAGGCTTGAAATCTAACCAGCATCTTAAAGTGTTATGAGATAAGAGAATGTTTTACGTATAAATGTTTTGTGTAATATATAGACTAAAGATTATGAGCGTCCAAAAAAGCATGCCGGTAACAAAAAATGAATTATTTTTTATTATTTGATTATTACTTTTATCATGTAATTATCAAGTTCTTAATGAACTAATTAATTTTTATCGCGTGATTGATCTTGTAGTAATTTGATTTAAAATATGATGCTAATACTTTTAGGTACTAAAGGATGAATTAGAAGTAAAAAGATCCAGAAAAATTCACATACAAACACGAAGACATGAGTACAGTGATCGAAGTAGTTGCACCTTGAGCAAGTTAAAAACTACAACCTGTTTCATGGTTGACCAGGTGGTGTTTGTTCTTATCTATTAAAATTTATTTCACCTATAAATTTACAATTTTCAATAAATTCTAAATAGTGCTAAAACTCTTAACATCTCTTTCATGTTAATTGTAAACATTCTGTCATTAACTAATAAAAAATTATATTATTAAACTATATATAACCTAATTTTAACACAAAAGAAAGAATTGCTCTTTTCTTTTTCTTCTTTTCATGTTCTAAATATAGTTATAAAAACATTTATCCAAAAAATCTCAGTTTGTGCATTAACCTAAAATATTTGAAGTTATGGAAATAGTAAAAATGTATATTATTAGAAGTAGTATAATAGTGCCAAGTTTTAAAATTAGAATAAATTTGAGAATAAAAGAAATTGACTCAAAATTTGTTTGACTTCCATTGCCACATTAAAAGCTTACATTATTCTTCATTCATATTTAAAGTTTTACCATGATAATATACTAAATTCATACTATTAAAAGTGTGTTTGGACCAAGCATTTAAGAGAGTAATTTTTTTATTTGAAGAATTTAAAACTATTTCAAGAAAAAACATACGTTTTGATGAAAAAATTAAGAGAAAATTGAAATTGAGAAATTTTAAGAAGTATTTCAAATATAGTAAAATTTTAAACTCTCTTAAAAAAAAGAAGGAAATCAAAATTTTCAAGTTTGCGGAATTGCTCATTGGTTATGATAAAAAAAAAGTCCACAAATCTAAAAAGTTGAGTTGGGTCGAATAAAAGGTCAAGAAGAATCAGTTCAGGTGTCGGTCGAATCGGTCTAGTCGAAGGTTTAGTTAAACAGGTTTGGATTGAAGGTAGAGTCGTCGGGCAGAAGGTTGAACCGAATCAAACTGAACCAAAATTTGAACCAAGTTGGGTCGATCCAAAGGTCGAGACAGGCTGGACCAAACCGATGGTCGAGTTAGGTCAAATAGGCCAAAAGTTAAGTTAAGTTAGATTAAAGGTCAAGCCAAGTCAGTATGAGTCAAAGTTCGAGTCAGATCGAAGATCAAATTAAGTAGAACTAAAGGTCAAACTAATCCGATCTAATGATCGAACCATGTCAGGTAAGACCGAAAATCAAATCAGACTACTTTAAGCCAAAGGTAAGATCAGGTTGACTGAACCGAAGGTCGAACCAAACTGAATCCAAGCCAAATATCAAATCAGACTAAAAATCGACTTGAACCAAAAGTTAAAATTAATCCTACTAAACTAAATAAAAACAAAAGTATAAGGTCAAAGTTAAAATTACATATAGAAATAACTTGTCCAATAAAATTTAAACCTATACCCAAGATTTAAAGACTTTTGTCGTGTCCATTAAACAATGGACACTTCCATTTTATATTCCATTTTTTATTAGATTCTTTAAATTTCTTTTTACTAAACCTTATTAACTAAAATGATTAAAGAATTTTAGACATTATAAAAGTAAAATATATCAAATATCATATATTACAATAAAAGAAAAAATAAAATAAAAAAGATAAATCAATTAAATATAAATGAATTAGACTCAAAAATAGAATTAAATTTACAATAAAATAAAAATTAAATGGTTTTATTTAAATAAAAATTTAAAATTTAAAAAATTCAAAATATTTTATTCAAACTAATTATTTAAAAATTTGATATTTCAATTTTTTAGAATTGTTAAAATCCAAAGATTAAGGTATATGTTTTCCTTTTTAAATGACAGAAGTTTCCCCAACAATTTCATTCCCATGTTTCTGAACGGTCCAGATTCTACACACATTACAAAAGTATCAATTCCAAAATATTTCATTGGATCACGAGTTCACACAAATCAAATTTAGGAGGGCTTTATGCCACAAGTCATTTGCAATACAATAGTATATACACATTTGTTCACGCATCAAAACATGGTAACATCTTCCAGTCAACAAATTTTTCAACTTGAAATCATTCATTTTTCCCATTTTCATTGTTTTAATAGTGACGAGGCTACAAATATCCTCTTCTCCTGCCCCTTCTTGCCAAAGAAATGAATAAGCATGCATCAAGTAAATATGGGAAATTTAATTACTGGGCATTGTTACAAATCCCGAGGTAATATGAACAGTGGAGTCAGATCGATAGACATATGAACATAGCATAAGATTAATAGATATAATATCATCTAGCACTAGCACTAGCCTCTTCTACTACTGCTAAGTAATCTCTGAAGTTGGAAAGCTTCTCCCTGTTCCCCATTCAGTGCTCGTCTCTCTAAGCAGCAAGCAGTTAGCTGTCTAAGTAACCTCTCCAGATAAGACTGTAAACAATGTTTTGATTCTTTCATATTGGGATTTGTGGACAAAATCATGGCATTTACCGTGTCAGCTACAACTTCACGCTGCGAGTCTTTTAGAAGATAGCCTACGGAAGATTCTAGAGGCCGTTCATATGCCAGCAAAGCAACACAGTCCTACGGAATAAACAATCCAAAGCCAACACGAAACATATGACATACACACAAAAGATTAAGATTCCCTAGTAGTGCTTAAAGCCAATAACAAAGGAGAGATGAGATGATTCAAGGGTTTAGGGATTGTTAAGACTAATCTATTGAAATATAATTATTATATGATGAGCGCACGGATTAAGCAAAAAACGTAAGAAATTTGAAATGAATATCAAATATTTGTGAAGCAGTAACAATTTTCGTTATTAGTAAGAGAATTCACCTGAACTAAATCTTTAAAGACAGGCAAGTCGTAAAAACTCGACAATTCTATTCTTCCATATCTGACTGCCTCCTCCAGCGCTCCAACCTAAATAACGCATAGAGCCATAAAATGAATATTAACAAGTTATTCAACTTCTTAATGACCTATAGGGATTTTGAATCAAAGCTAGACCCTCATAATGATAAATTTGACATTTTCAGCAGCAAAAGACAGATAAATAATATAAATTGAGCTTAACTAATAAACAAAATGTGAGGCATGTGACAGGGACTAGGATCTTATGGCATGTCCAAGTCTCACATCAAATAGTATGGAATGTTTGGTTCTCCTTCCTTAACAGTTGGTTTTTAAGGATGGGTTCCTAGTGTGCTTATCAACATGCAAATAAACAACTTAAATCCACATTAACAAATGCGTACTAATGAAATACTGGAATAAAGTGGGTCCGACATCCGATAATTACAAAAATAAACATTGAAAGAAATATACCCGAACTAATTCGATAAACTTTTGACAATGTAGAAGAAAGCATGTAGCTGATGTGTTGTCCTGCGGTAACCAGAACTGATTGTCAAGACTCCAGAAGTAAATATGAAGAAAGAAGATTCTTACGTACGACAAATATTAAAATTACATATATAATTCTATCTGTTATTTGGAACCATTAAAAAAAATGAAAATCAAATTAGAAGTAATGTCTCGAAGATCAATAAAGTACTTCAAAGATAAAATCTAAGTCAACTTAGCGATGTACTGTCACTTTTAATAGATGCGAAAGAAACACTGACAAGGGGAAGAATTAGTGCCAACAGCCAAACTCCACAACACCACAAATTCTTAGGTAAATAAGTTTTTAAATTTAGTAAACTCAGAACGAATGAACCAAGAGAAATATATCATAGCATAATCTGTGTCACGTATGATTCAAACAGCAAAACACATGGCAGTTAACAATTTAAGCATAACTTAGTAATCAAAGATGATAAATATGCCATAGCAAACATGATTGCATTTTTTATCAGTTTAATTGAAGTTAGGTTTACACTACATTATAGCAAAAGTGACTGAGACAAGTATTATAATCTGAGAGAGCCCACCTCAACAATTTGTGGATACCATTCCCGCAATTTACCAAATGCAACATCAATGTCTCCATTCCTGATTAGCTTCATTGAAAAGAAAAAATGTAAGCCAATTACGATTTTAAATCCGCAAGAATATACAACCTGGACACCATTACCAACAATAACAAAACAAAGGACAGTAAAACTACAACATTTATCACCAAAAAATAACAATATGCACTATAAAAACTCATCAGGAAAAACATTTGCGTTAAATAGCATTTCCTTGAAAAGATTGGCTACAAACAGAACAGTACATGCCTTGAAAACATTGGGGACAAATAGTAATGTTAGTCAGAAATGGTTCGGTTGAATGTCATAAGCGTTGAACAATGACAGGTCATGGACTATGTTGACGGTGGCAAACAGTGTATTTGGCGTGAATAGCAACAGTAGGGAAAACACCGATTTTAGTTATCATTAGGTTCTTGATTAGCGACAAAACAAGTGACAGAAATATGGTACCACTCTAGTATCATGTTGTGGACAAAGAAATTGAGAAGGAATATAATGAATTCTTTGTGTCGGATACACACATGAGTATTCTTACTTATAATGAAGATACAATAATAAGGACAGAATCAATATCAAATAAAGGGAAATATTTGGCAAGATATTTCCCAATCAAATCATATACCATATCTCCCTATTTAATGTAATCAAATCATATATCTAATATAATTGACTCATCTCTGATACAACTAACCCATGTGTAACAGTATATTTGCCAGTCAACAACTCTTAACATAAACAGAACATTCATAATTCATATATAAAACGGAGTGAAGCAAAGAAAAAGAGTGAAGGCTGTGGGATAAGGAAAAAAGGATCTAATGCATAAATAAATGTGATATGAAGCAGCTGTGTGCACAAAAAAATGAGTGCACATGTAACAGCATTTTGTCAGTCAAAAATTCAAACATATTCAACAAAACGGAGACGGTAACGTGGTAAGGAAAAAGTGGTCATCTTAAGCAAAACAGAATTTTTTATTGAATATAAAGTTCCAGAAAAATCCCCCCAAACTACCAAGCAGACCTATTTTAAAAGCTTTTTTTCAGAACATGCTACAGTGCCACAACACTGTAATGCTCAGTTATGGAGGTGCCCATAGCAGCCAAGGGCAGCTATGCCCCCGATAAAGAACTATCCCTGCACTAGAGCGTGCTATTATCATCCCTAGGCCTGACTCCCTTAATATTGATAAACAGGCACCAAGAAATATCAACAATGAAAATATATTTTGTAGTGAATAAAGTACACTAAGATTGCTTAGAACATATAAGCATGTTAGGTTTGTTTTCTTTTTTAGTTTATATGTTTCCATTAATAGTTAAAAAAAATAAATAGTTTTGTTGTCATTATGTTTTCTAATTTAAAAAAGTTACCACCAAAAAAACCATGGAAGAGAGCAAAATTATTTTCACTACTACAAAATTCACTGTAATCTTCCTAGTTTCCATTGAAAACAAAATGAGTAACTGAACGAGAATAAATCTCACATATCTCCCAAATTCAACAGGTCACTTAGAAAGACAATTAAGGTAAGTGTCATGCATAGCTCCAAATTCAACAGAAGAACATTAATTTTCTTGTTAAAGAGACCAAGTGACTGTTTTATTGAAATCAATTGGTACTAGTGATATGGCAAAAGATGGGGAAAAAATGTATGAGTTGTAGGACAGCGTAGTGGGTGATATTGGAGAGGGGCATGTTGTCCAAGTAGTTATTGATGGGGCATCTAACCTTGTGGCAGCTGGGAGAATGTTAATGGAAAAGAGAACCAAATTGATCCCCTTATGCAGCACACTGTCTTAATCTAGTTCTTGAGGATATTGGAGAGTTTCCGGATATTTTGCAATACCATTGGCAATGCAAAGAAAATCACCAATTACATACATAAGCACGCAGGGGTTCTTAATTTATATAGAAAGCACTCTAATGGAAGAGAATTAGCAAGAGCAGCTGTTACATGTTTTGCTACCTGTTATCTTACATTAAATTGTAAGCACCAAAAAAATGTTCTTAGATCAATGTTTGCCTTAGAGTAATGGGCTACTAGTCCACATGCTACGAAAATTGAAGCTAAGCTAGTGTTGAATCTAGTGTTGAGTGATGGCAGATTTTGGAGATCAATCACATAATGCCTGAATTGTGTGATATCACTTGTAAAAGTCTTGAGGCTTGTAGATGGTGATGCAAAACCAGTCATGCATATATTTATGGGAAAATGGATAGAGCTAAGGAGAAAATTGCTAAAAATTTCCAAAAGCAAGAAACAAGGTATAAAATAGTGTTGAAAATTATTGATACTAGCTGAAATTTAAAACTATATAGGCCTCTCCATGCAGCAGCCTATCATCTCAATCCTAGGTAAGCTAAATTTGTCCCACTAAGTAGCATTATCTTCTTTGTTCTCATCAACTTATTGTTTATTGTGATACATATCACTACAACTAAAATTTCAATCCGATAGTGAGGTGTTCGTTGGTCTGCATGAAACATGTCAAAGAATGGTTTTGGATGCAGTAACAAGAGTTGCAATTGATCAAGAACTTGAAAAGTTCAAGAGAGCTAAGGGGGTTTTGGAATGAACATTGCAATACATACTATAATTCAATACTTCATTGTTTTGACAGCTCGGCTGGGATAGTTATGGGGTAGAAGGTAGAGTTACAAAATGTAGCCATGAAAACTTTGATCCTCAAATGTAGTGCAACAGGGTGTGAAAGGAATTGGAGCACATTTGACCAACAAATATTAAATGCTCGAGTATGTCAAATACAATCGTCAACTTGAGAAAAGACAAAAAGAGTAGAGAAGAGAAGGGAGAACTTATAATCCTGTATGTTTGTCATATATTAAATCAGATTAAGAATGGATCGTTGAAAAGGAAAATCCTTGTTTGCCTATTGATTCCTCGTGTATGAATGTACATGAGTGTTTTGATGTTGAAGAGAGAGCTCCAAGCAAAAAAGGGAGAGGTAATTATTTCTATTTATAGAATTTTTAGAAATTATAACTTGAAAGTTCAACAAACTAGAACTAAAATTTATTTGTTTTTCTTTTGTTAATATAGGTCCTAGAAACTTAAATGCCACAAATAAAAATGGAAAATCCATAGTAGGAGATGAGGAAGAAGTTAAAGACATTGAGGAAGGGGAAGAACTTTTAATAGAAGATGAAGATGACTTGAGTGATGTAGATATTAGAGAGGAAGATGAAACATGAACGATTAGTGTTGGAAGTCCTACACCGATTAGAGATAAGGCCAATTTAAAGTATATATGTGGGTGCAAATTTCACCTTACAGGTAGGTTTTGTAGGGTTGAGTTAAGCTTAAAATCTACTTCTTAACAATTAGGATATAATTTTTTTTTTCTTTGATGTTGTTTAGTATGTATAAGCAACAACCATAGTCTATGATAATTATGCAGTAGCAGCATCAAAAACACTTATTTTTTGGATGGCTATAATTCAAAGTTTGTTTAGTAACATATAGCCATCCATGGTTGTAGGAATCTTATGCAGCAACCACCCTGTTTTTTGGAAGGTTGTGTTGCCGAAATTGTGTAGAACAACACATAGATACACAACCACTCTTTTTTACTGAAGTTGTTTCGCTATTAATTATATCTTTGCATGTTTTAATATCTTGTATATTTAAGTATATATTACAATTTTTAATGTATATGATTCTTACTATTCACAGATTAAAAATATAAGCTTTCCGATACATAATTTATATCTAGATTCAACTACCATGGCCAACAGCAATAGCTTTCTTTAAGTAGGGAAGCATGTGACATTGATAATGAACAATAAAATATAAAATGCTGAATTTAACTTTCAGTTAAAGGTTCTAAGAACTGAATTTCTAATATTAGTTAGTTTTTTTTAGTTCCATGAAAAATATACCTGCCGAAGAGTCTTTCTATGATTTAACGCATATGTTATTTCCTGCTCATCAATTCCACTTTCTTGAGCTATGTATATAGGAGGAACAGTACTTTTACTAGCCACATCAAATGAATTCAATGTATCTTCATAGCCATAGTGCAGCAGGTAGGAACGGACAATTCTGCTGACAGAAAAAATATATCAAAGTTGAGAAATATCAATCACATCTATTATTTTTCTTATTAACATTGGCTCCCATGAAAGCAATGGATGTCACTCTCAAACACCTAGGGTTAAAATATATTAATCTCAACCTTCGTAAACCATAAAAAGCTGCAGCGTGCAACTAGTGAAGACCTGTACTTCCTAGTAAATTAGTAAACCACAAAAAATAGATTTTGTTGTCTGCATTGAATTTCACATAGCAACTGTATTGAGCTTAATAAGAGTCTCAATCATGTTATGTCGTAAACTAATTTACAAATAGCAGACCCTAAATTCTAGCAATTACATCTGTCTGATAAATTTCTCCGATATGATACAAGGGGTATGTTTGAATGGGTTTCTCCATACGCTCGCCTAAAAGAGAAAAATATAAATTAAACAACTTCTCCATAAACTAAAATTACGCAAGTTAAAAGTAAAAATTTGGAGAAATTATGAGTTTCTGCAAGTTAGCTTATGGACAAGCCACTTTTAGCTTATGGAGTAGCTAATTTCTATTTTTCCACTTATTTTTCTCTCCTAGAAGAGCTTATGGAGAAGCTCGTCCAAACAAACACATGTCAATCAGAAACAAAGGGCAAAACTCGGTTGATATACCCAATCTATGGTATTCACCCTACCATATTTTGTTCTCCTGTGCATGTGGATCTTCTATTCTTGTTATAATGTTTGTCAGATAAATCACTCTCAATACAATACCAGATTGGATCAATTGGAAACAATAGATAAACCAAGTTCACATATGAGAACAGCTCAATCTATGGTATTATGGTACCCCGCTGTTTTCTTCTCACCCCTTCCCAGGCTAAAACTAACAATACTGGTTGCCACAAAAGAACAAAAACTCATTCTATATATAAGCCAGTGGAAACAAAAGAGCTGTTGGGTCATTTTAAGTAGAGAAACCACCAATAAAGTAGCGGGAAGGGTGAGTCACACATTGCGGCAAAAAACAAAAAGGCCATTTTTCACAGGCTTTGTAGGTACAGCCAAAATCTGATCATGATCATTTGTAACATAAATAGTGGACAATGTAATAGAAATCTGCATTTATATGTACACAAACTTGTTGATTTGTCCTTAGTCCTGAAATCTTACCCTGCTACTGACTAGTAACAACAAATATAAACCCAAGAAAGATCCTGGTTATTAAGGGCATTTATAACTCCTAGTAAGCTTGCACTACTTAGGATTAAAAAAGAATTGAAAATACAGAACATGATCAACTTCAAAAAAAGTAATGGAAAGCATATAGTCTAATACCGAAGTAATTCAAATTAAAGACAACTTTATCTCACCCGTAACTGACATTTGGTGGCACAGAAATTTCCTCTATTTTCAATTGCTGCTTCATTCTTTCTTGTGCTTCAAATTCCTAATCCAATAAAATAAATATTTAAGAAAAAAGGAATGATAAACAAGTAAATATCTTGTGTAAACTTAGTTACCTTTTAAAACAAAAAGGTCACATGAAATTAATATTTGTATATGTAGTAAAAATTACATTGAAATAATTTAATCTACCATTTAATCAAAGTAATATCTTAGATGCATAGCATGAATGATAAGGTTGCCAAAAGATCATGTTTTCTTCTCAAAATGCTTACTAGATAAGCCTAGGGATCATATATCTTGAGTACAAGACTAAATATTTGTGGTTAATCCGATAGCAGATGACATAATTGACATAACAAATATTATTAGGATAGATTTTGATATTAGAAAGTACAGGTCTAACTCATCCCTATAAAATTGGTTTTGTAAGGTAAGGTTTCCACCACTAATATGCTATAATTTGGTCATATTTCAAGTCAATGTGAAATCTTCAACAATTACAAATATAATTACAATGAATATGTACAGTTTTCACATAATGAACCGTTATAAACATCTAAGTTTTTATAATAAAATATAAGAACATTGAAATATTTTAACAAAATAAATTTATATTTTAAACAATATTAATTCATGCTTGCTAGCATAGCATGCTTTAAGGGGAATAATATCACAGGATAAAAAAAAATAGAACATCTAAGCTTCCCAAATATTAAATACGTCTCATCCATATAATTTAGGCTTCTTAAAGTATAGACATCAGTGACATCACCAAATATATCAAAACCATGGGCTGCAAGGAAGATTTTTTTTTTTTTCACCAGAAGACACATAAATGTTCAACAAAATTAAAAACAAACAGGCACATTGAAACACATCAAAACCTTATCCACCAAGGTCTTGCCATGAACACTCCAGTTATGGTTTGTCCCACCTTTACACCCTCAAATGATGTCTCAGTTAATAGAACTATATTACTTTTAAGAGTTCAGGAGATCATTTAGAGTACTCTAGTGATAAACATACTACATTTATTGTGTTAAGTATGTTTAGAGAAAAAGCATGACGCGTTGGTTGGGGTAATTCCCCCTCAAACGAGACAAGAACAAGCATATAATTTGTCATGATGAAAGGTGACTATTGGATTTAGTAACTGAATTGGAAGTAAATTCAAAGGTTTGACTTGTTGAAAAGATACAAATTTACAAGATGTTGATGTCATTGAATTAGCAAGTAGGATAACAAACTGAAGTAAGGTGGAAAATGTACATAAGAGTAAGGAAAATATAAAGAAGGCTCTTACTTTTAAGTCGAAAGTAAATGGTTTCTGCCCAAAGTTGACATTCACCCTGTTAGAGATAAATGAAACACACCCCTGAAAAATTAAATACCTCTAGTAACGATGAAAAGAAGGTGCTATTTGAAAGAAAAGAGTTAGTAGACAATGTTAACACACTCAAATAAACGAAAATTGGTAAAGAAAGCAGTGACAGTCCAGGGACTTACTCCTCATTTTGGCTATGAACTGCTATAGTAGGAAAAAGGGGGCCTTTCAAGTCTTTGTAAACAGAGCCGACAACTTGGCCATTTTTACTGCCACAGAAAGAAGGGGAAAAGTGATATGTCAATAGTAGTTTTGCTTTGAAAGAAGAAAGTAGATGAGGAGTGGTGGGAGTAAGTGGTGTACGTGAAAAAGAATTCCTGCGCAGCGTAGTTAATTCCGGCACCAACTACATCACCAGACGTATAGGTTGGACCAAACGCTTCCCCCTTGCCATGTCCACGGTAAAGAAGACCATCGTCACCATGATAGCCACAGCTATTGGCCTCCCACCTAACATAAATCAACGGGGTTAGGGTTGGGGTTAGGGTTAGGGTTAGGGTTAAAAAATTGAAGCAGTGGATCAGTGAGTTAGTGAGCGAGTAAGTGGATGACTGACCCTGGCTGCCTTCGCATCTTGAATGTCTCGGAGGTGAAGCCAATGGAAATTTGACCCTTGACGCCGGCATCCTTGACATGAATCTCGAAATAGTAGATAAGGCGCTTGGTAGGAGCAGGCTTGTTGGCCTGAATGACACCGACATCGTGGCCGTGAAGGTTGACGCTGGTGTACTTCACCGACAGCTTGTCCGTTGACACCACCACGAAGCCACCGGAGCTGTTAATCGTGTTGAGCTCCCTCGGCGCCTCCTCCTCCTCTTCCTCCTCTTCCTCTTTCTCCTTCTCCTTCTCCTTCATCTCCCTTCCCCTGCAAGCTTCCAAGAAGTACAGTCCCAGATCTTGATCTTCAACATTTGGCCTCCTACTGTTCCCGTTACTCTCACTCATCGCTCTATCAAATTCTCGATCACGATCACCTTCACAAACCCTACCACCTTCTTCTGTTCGATTCTTCTTTCAATTTTCTTTCCCACTCCTCACCGATATTCTCTCTCCTTCGATCCCACACCAACATAATCACTCTTTCTTAACATTACCAATAGCTTATACTAAATATATTTACAATTAATTATAACATTTTATAATTTTTAATTAGCTATAAAAGTACATTTGATAATAACAACCAGATACAGATTAACGTTGGATCTCCGTATAAGTATATAACTTTCATTAAACATATTTTTATTTTTATTATTTATTTTGGTCACTTTAAAAAAATTAAAGTTTAAAACATTATTTTTGTTATTGTTTCGTAAGGAAACATCTAAAGGTTTCACCGTAACATTTTATATATTTTAAATAGGTCTGTCATTTTTTTTTAAATATAAGATTTATATGAGACTAATATTTTTGTAACTGTATATTTAAGTTCGAATTTTTAAACTTAAAAGATTAATTTATTATATTCTTTCAAAATCAAAAATACAGTTCTAAGATTTTGAATCTTAAATTTAAATTCGATTTTATATTGTATCCGAACATTCTGATAAAGATTCCTTATAACACTTCGTATTATGCTTATCACATTTGAAAATGAGCGATACATTATAGATATAATCCAATTTTAAGGATGATTTTGATTTCCTTTTAGTCTTATTTATTTTTTCTTTTCTTTAATTATTTATGTGGTTGTTATTTCTCGTGTTATCGTCATTGTTATTCAAATTTACCTTAGCAAAAAGATTTATCATTTACAGTCTAAGAATAATTAACAAGAAGATCCTTATCAAGACCTCTTTTCTTTCAGTTTGTTCTATTTAAAAATTATTATTATGCAAGGTGAATAAATCTCCGATTCTGAATGTGAATAAATAGATCTCAAACGAACAAAAATCATAATCAATCGTCTGTTTAAGAATGTTTGCTATAATAAAAAAAAGGTTACATATTGCAACTCGAATATTTTTCACCTTGATTTTCTTTAATAAAAAAAAAGTACTAATCCCAAATAAACCTTGAATGTTGAATGATTAAAATCCGCATCATCCCTTTGAGATTCGTTAAAGCGATTATGTATGCATAACATTCGAAAATTAGGTAGAATTTGGTTGTTCAGATACTGTGAAAAACAACAATCAAATACAAAGATGATTTTGACACATGAATAAAAAAAATTCAAGTTTAAAAAGAGTATAATAACAGTATATGAACGTGCAATTAAAGGTTGCAAAACATTTTTACCCGAAGAGTCGCTATCTAGATTGAGTGGAGGAAGTTAGGAAATTATTCATAGGTAAGAAATAGTTGGGGTTACACGATTAGGAAATTCATTCTAATTTTTGTAACCCATAATCAAACATATATTTTAGGATTTCACTATAGATAATATATTTCTAGAATATTATTATAAATACATTTACATATTTGCATAATTTAAAAAAAAATAGACTCCACAATTCATATTCAAAAATTATTATAAATTGTATAATGTGAAATATGTTTTCAAATTTCACCATATAAAATATAATACACGGATAATTTAAATTTTTTCTGTTCTACCTCAAAGTGCATGAAAAACTATCGATGTGCAATAAGAAATGGCCTTCTAAAATAAATCCTAAACTTCATTTGTAATGTATGAAGTACTCTAGAAGTCTTCTGGAAGCAATATTGAGTTGATTCTAAAATAGCTTTTGAGAAACAATGTTAAATTCATTTTAAAATAATGTTTAGGATTCAACTTTTGAAGGTACAACAAAAAGTAATAATGTCTAAGAACAATATAAACATTTCATATTTTGTGAGGAGTAAGCTATAGAAACAAAAGTTACATGCTAAATCAACTAAATCGAGTATGCATTGAATATAATAAATCAAAGAGTATCTGTTGGCAACGGTTTGGGTCGGACATGGATAATGTCTACTCATGACCTGACCTACAATAAAAAATTATGTTCGTTACTCTGTTATCCGCACGAGTATCTGTTTAAAAAATATCTACATATATCCGTGAATACCCACAAATATTTTAAAAAAATATTTTATAAATATTTAAAATTAAATTTAAATAAAATTACAAAAAAATAAAAAATAAATATTATTTAATTTAATCTAATATAATAAAATATAATTTTAATTTTAATTAAATTTAACTTAATAAAACATAATTTCAATTTTAATTTTAATTTTTTACGGATAATATGTATTCACGGGTACAGATAATATGATATCCGCACCTGACCCGTTTATAAGCGGATATTAAAAAATCGGCTACTCGCAAATAACAAATACTTGTAGATATCAATTATTCGTCATAAACAGATATCTACATACACATGTATTTTTGCAATCCCTTGGTGTAACCTTGTATAGAAAGAAAGAGTATGTGTTGAATGAACAAAATCAAAAATCGTCCTTCTTAGATATTGTGGGCAGTTTTTCCTTACATTTTTCGGAATGCGTAATCCGAAAATCTATTTTTTTTTTTTAAAAATTACTTTCGGAAATTATTTAGCTTCATTGTTATATAATCCACAAATTATTTAGCTTCTGGATTTTACTATACATGAGTTATTTTTGACGAACAATTTGAAAAGAACTAAATAGGAAAAAAAAGTTATAGGATGCAATGCAAGAAGAAAGTTACCCAGGCGGAGGAAGAAACTGCCACGTGTTGTGCTGGATGCTAAACAAGTTCGGGGCTGGTACCTTCATGTATGGAAGGGTGGTTTTGTTGCTTTGTTGGTTGAAACGGTGAAATTCAGGTTACCACAATTCGAAGTCCAGAAATATGCTTTCGAAACACTCCAAAACGTGTGTAGCTAAGAATTGGAGTTTCCGGAATTTATGGCTAGAAAAGAATATACAGAATAGTAGTGGGAGATACGCCATGCATTTCGAATTCACGTTTTCGGAAGGCTATTTTGTACACTCTGAAAAGTGCATTACGAAACTATTGCACAAGGGTTTTGGAATGCAAATTCGGCAACATATTCCGGAAAGCTTACTCCAGAATATGAACGTGTCCATCTCCCCCAAATACGGTTAGGAGCAACGTAAGCCAAGAGCTTGCCTCCGATGGTACCCATGCAGTGGCAGAAACACAAGCACAGGTGGAGGAAAAGGAACAAACGGAGAATGTTAACAGACGTGGATGAAAACCGCACGAAAAAGGGAGAAAGGATAAAAGTATTTTCTTTCCTCTTTTTCCTCCAATATCTAAATCCGAAGTTGTACCAGGTCTAACAAAATAATTTACTAAGCCAATGTGGAATTAATAACGCTGTTTAGTTCGGCATTATATGTATTTGAGTATTTCTTATGCTGATATTTATGCGAAAATTTTCACCACTTTAACCCTGAGTATCTTTTAAAGTTAACACGATATCTGAAAGAATCAAAACTTAGGATTCGGTGGTGCCACAATACCCTCTATCATCTACACCAAACACAATACCCACTATCATCTACACCAAAAACTATTCAATCACATATCCATGTTGAACCAAACTAAAAATTATGCAATCTTTTGGCTGTCCCTGAATTGCCTCCTCACTCCGTGTTTTTTTTTTTGGATCAATGAGTTGGCTGAAATATTCAATGAACTTTAACAAGTTCAATGTCATAAATCAACCATGAATTTTGTGGTATTTTGTCAGAGTGTCCATCACTCTCAGACCTGATACATGCAGATGTTAGAGGTTATAGGGATCCCAAATACGAAATTAGAGAAAAGGAAATGGCGTTAAATAGACACAAGAATTCAATCACGTACGTCAGTGTTGGTGGAATGACAAGTCTTCTCTTTTCTCCAACTTGCATGCCTGGGAACCATAAATACGCAGGTATATACATCACAACGGTTCTTAGAGAGAAAATACATTTAAATGAGAAAAGCCACTAACAATCTTCAAAACACATCCACTACTATTATTCGATTAACTTCATATGGACCCCAAGACAACGTGGGTAACCACTCTCATTTTCAACCAATTAATAGAAATTAAGGGGCCAAGGGGCCTGTAAAAAATAAAACTATAAATGCAAAAACTGGAAAAACTAAAAAAGGACACACAATATAAAAATGACTACCTTCAAGGCCAACATCCCAACCCTCGATAACCTCTCCTTTACCTGCAAAAGGTTAATACTTAATACAAGCATAAATAGTTCTTCAGGTAAAACAAGGTTTAGGTGAATAGTGTTTACCAAGGCGAAATTTGAAAGGAGTTTGGCCAGCGTTTGACTCAAAGACAGCTCCATTTTCCTTCAACTTGCCAGTGTAATAGATGCTAATCTGTAACAACAGAGTAATTTAAATCAAATCAAAGAAATTCTTCAACTTTTATTTATTTGATAAATGATGCCCATGAAGTTTGAATCCACGATGATATGACCTCATGTAAACTGCCCAGACCCTCATCATTAGCCAAATCATAGGGACGTCCGTATTTTTTTGGTTTGATTTCATGGAACTATTATCTAAAGTATTTTAAACCGTTTAAATAAACTACCTTTTTTCCTGAAGCTGCGATTTTGCCATCTTTTTTCCCCTTCTCTTGTTCCTGAATAACTAGTCCATTTGTCAATGTTCTAACATTGGAGGGTTTTGCATTATCCCCCTTACTTCTGTCCTCCTCCATCTCAGTCTCACCACTTCGCTCAACATATACAGCTACATTAGAATTTACAACTTCCCCATTGCCCTGACTTTTACTCATTTTCTTCCTTTTCTTAACTTTTCTATTCTCCGATTGATTTCCATCAGGTAAGTCATAAGCACCATTGTCTACCATCCTGCGCCAGAAAAATTAAGAATGTAAGGTTTATAATATATCTCAGACTAATTGACAATAAACAAAAGAGAGTCCAATTTCAGTAATCCTTTTCTCCCTGGTCTTTCAGACCAGAATGACATTCCAATTTCAGTTATGTATCAATGTCTATCCCTACACTGTGATATGTTTGGAGAGCTCACATTAATTAGGCATATGATCAAATTATAGTAAAGAAATGAATCTCAAGCCTCACCTTACAAACCAATTTTATGAAGGAAATAAGATTTAAAATTCATTTTATAAAATAATATAAGTATATATCTTAATAAAATTTGTTTGACCTATCATGTCACCTACTACAGGACTACTAGTAGACCTCTTACAAATATATAGTTCCACATTTAATATATCAAATCCTCCTCAGCATGATGGTGTATGTTGGAAATCCCATATCAATTAGACATGTCACCAAATTATAGTACAAAGTGCAAATATCACCTTATAAAATAGTTTTTGTAAAATTGAATTGGGTTTAAAGTCTACTTTCTAAAAAATATTTATATAGAAAAAAGTTTAAAAGAGCAAACATTAATATCTATCATATTACTAGAGGTTTGTCATGAAATCATCTGATTTCTTTTTAATTATTATTCTTACAGATATAACAGTACTACTACTAGCAAGGCACTTTTTCTCATCCTTGTCAATTGTTTTTCTTTATAATTTATACCAGGCAGAAAAAGATTTGCTGCTTGATTCCTAACCAGCTTGTTTTTAATTTTATATAAGAATTTTATTTTGGTTTCCGCTTACTTGAAGGGATAAGGACACTTTAAGCATAAAAGCTTGAATCAATTCTAGTCAGTATCCCATGATTTATCTACCGAACAGCTAATCTTGGAAATGTTTAAACTTGTTCATTTATTACTAGTTTGTCAAGCTTCTGTTGCCAAAATCAATTGTCACCAGTTAAATTTTAGCACTAAAGCATGGATTAGTAACAAGTTATAATATTATCTCACATAGAGAACATAAATAAAACAGATCCAGACTTCTCATTAGTTAGAGAACATAAACAAAACAGATCCATACTTCTCATTAGTTCGCTTCTGATGCTGCTCTTTTTCTTCAAAAAAATTAGGAATCGCATTCTGTGACCCTGCTGCATCTCTGTTGACCTTGTCCTCTTGGAAGATATCTTCATTATATCCATCGTCACTTTTGTTTACTTGTTCTTTCTTTTTCCTCTTTGCTCTATTCTTTTTAGGATCCATCTCAGCAGAAGACAATGCAACATTGCCTGAAATTTTAACATCCCTGCTAATTTGCCAAAGCATATCAGATATCAAAATTTCATTTCTCTTTTCTGACAGAATGACACTTCAAAGTTTAAGATAAAATTACAGGGAGAATGGCAGTGGAGAAAACACAGTGAAATTTTGAATGCTAGACATGCACAACATGCCATCTTCATCAAGGTAACTACACAAATTCATTTGTAAGGAGATTTTTTTTCAGGTTTTACCTTTACTTCTTTTAGCAGAGAAGGGATTTCATTAAGTATTCAATTGTGAAATGACAGACAGTAGTTTTGAAAGTCATTAGCAGATTTACTTTCTATATCTGCTATCTAAAGCGATAGGAAAGATCACCTTAGTTGATTGCTACTTGCCTAAAGATGGTACAAGGGCACAAGTTTATGAAGCACTAAATGCATATTAAACCGAGGTAAATTCCATGGTAGCCATAATTTCAGATGCTGTACTCGTATCAGTATGTAGATATTTAAGATTAAGTAAGAATAATTTTGTTAGGTTTGAAAATATTACTGGTACAATTGAGGGACTTAGCTGTGAGTCTAAAATTTGACAACTCTAGAAGGGCAGTAAGAATGGAATTGTGCAAAGTAACGGAGATGAGGGGGGGCATGAATGGTCAAATATGAGGTCAGGGGGGCTTTTTTACGTGGTAAAAGAAATATATGGAAGTGGCAATCAGATGAAAAAAGCTGATACCAAAATAAGGTTCGGAACATAAAATTTGAGCCTAAATTAAAAGCTGACCATTTTAGCCCCAACAGACGAAGACCATGTCAGAATCAAGCTTGGGCAGGGTTAGTCCGTTTGACTTTGGGCAACCCACTTATAGTTTTGTTGACAATGACACTAAGAATTTTTCATATTAACAATAATTGCACTAAATATGTATATATATATATATATATATATATATATTTTTTTTTTTTTTTCTAAATATAATAAAAAATAACATAGTTATCTGTAATTCATTTATTACACTAAAATAAATATGACAATAAAAATAATCACCATAATAAATATTAATCTTAAATTTTACAAAGTAAAAGTAATATACCCGAAAACGAATATATAATATCTATACACACACATATAAACACCAAGGATGAATATAGAGTTTTTCAGAGTATAAATAATAGCACTAGTTATCCTTTCATTCTTTTCTAAATGTAATAGTAAAATAACATAATTATTTGCATTTTATTTATCATATTAAAATAAATATGTCAATAAATGTATAAGAAAAATTGTAGGACCTTAGTTTTGGAGAAAAGAAAAAAATGAACCAAAACTTGTTAAACTGACTCAAAAAGCTCTACAGCCCACGTAAGGCCAAGCTTAACGTGAATGAACCTTTTTAGTCCATACCAATGTAGCTTGCAACCTGCAAATAGACAAGGTAACCCATTTTTCCAACCCTTTGCCAGGGTCGGAATTTTTTTTTCTGGCATTTTTCTTCCTTTCTGGTTGGAAGCTAACCAAAGGGTTTGCATCCGCTGAAGAGTCTGTGCTCTGGGGATTATAGGGAGAAACTCTTTGGTTCTTTGTATCAATCGATAATACGGGTCACCATCATACACTTCTACATATTTAGTCCTAAGAAATTTACTGTGAAATATGTATGGCCTGTATTCTCTAAATAACTTTCATCAGGAAGACTAACCTCGTTGCTCTGCTAATATGCACCATCTAAGGTATCTTGGTTGCAGAAAATACTGGTTTGTAAGATGCTGTCAGAAGTCTCAGACATAAAGAGTGATTTACCAAATTCTCCATTACCATATATAAATCATGTTGCCAGTTTATGTTCTTCAGCAAAAAAAAGTACTACTCAGTTATACAAACAGAAGTTTGTTAAGAAAAACTTACTCATTAACTGTGTGCTGTTCATTTCTTAGAGGCAGATTAACAAGACTGTTTTGATAACCATCAGTAGCAATTGAAACCATCCCCTCTTTAGATCTTTCTTTTCTTTTCTTCTTTGGCTTTTCACCCAGTCCATGATCAACCTGAGAGGAAGGCAGTATTTTATCTGTGGTCTCAGTTTCCCTTCATAACAAGGATAAAAAGGATTAACAACCAAACCAGAAACCTTTACAGATAACAGAACAAAAGGAATTACAGTAATTAATCCATTCCTAAACTAAGCACTCTAATTTAATATAACAAATGGGTTTATTATTTTTTATGCACTATCAATGTCAATATTTACAAACATTCAGTAAACGAAAATATCTTGGATATTACTCGTAAAAGTATTTATTACCGAAAACAATAAACATAATATGCATAGTAATGTGTGATTAGATGACATTATAAAAAGTTTTACACGATCATTGCGGTGTAAGTAAAACCCAAACACAAACGTATATAAGTGATGGATCAGGTAAATACGAAAGGCTTACATTTTAAGAATGTGAACATTCAAAATTTAGGCCATACAATCACACATAGATGGTTAATATTAGAAATTGGTTGTAAACATATGACCACTTATAAAAATCCTGTTTATTTGTCTTTCAATATTGATCAATAAAATATTAACTAATGGTCTATATATTTACCATTCTTATTTACCTTATATATATATATATATATATATATATGTGTGTGTGTGTGTGTGTGTGTATGTATATATATAACAGTCAATAGTGCAACAGTTTATTCTACAAAATGACAAATATTCCAAATTCTCATAATACTCAATCATGAAAAGCAGCTGCAGTTTTAGAATCAAGAATTCAGAAGACATAATCACTCACATATCATCAACATGCTGCTCTTGTTTCCCTCCTGCCACAACAACCTGGTTCATCTCTTCGATTTTTAGCTCATCTATAACATTATCTAGTTTGATAGAATGGCCATTACAGGAACTCTTTGTCCCTTTTTCCTTTTTCTTCTTTTTCTTCTTTGGACTTTTAATATCCCCAACATCCAGAGATGTGCAAGGATCTACCAAGTGCTTTGATGGCACAGCTTCCCTGTTTTGGCGGAAACATCATTTATGAACAGAGAAAAGAAACAAAAAATACACATCCCCTGACACCTGAGACTCAGAAAAGCAAGCCTGTGTTTGAACATTAATCAAGAATTAAGAGTCACCTTTGTGTCTGACTATCTACAAGGACATGTCCAGCCTCTAGATTTGTTTCAAAAATATTATTTCCACCCCCATTCTTGTTGCTGGCATAACCAGCTCCTCTGACGACACTAGCATCCACTTCTTTGTCCAAGACCCTTCCAGAGGCTTTATTCTTGTAAAGAGATGAAATGGGTAGGCTATCTTCATTGTCAGTTTCCTGGTTTTGGTCATGCATTCTGTCATCGACAATTATCTTTTCTCCGCCACAGCCATCATCATCTGACTCGACTGACCGGTACATCTTCCTAAGCCGTCGAAGACTGCCTTTCCTAATTTTTGGTCCGTTGTCATGAGAAGCTTCCTCTGCAATGAGCACAATCAAAACAAACGAAACATATAGAGTTTTGAATTGGGGGAAGCTAGAGAAAAAAAGAAAAATTGCTCCATTCGTGGAAGGGTTGACAATATTATTTGAACTTGCCTTCTTTGGAAATAAGAGATGGTGAGGAAGCCTCTGGAACAATGTCATCGTCAATAAAACTATCTTCATACCCATCTTCGTCACTGTAATCAGATCTCTCTGTTTCTGTATCAGCGATATCCTCCCCATATGATTCACTTTGCATTGTAGTGAAGGAAGTTAAGAAAAAGAAAACCATTGAGAGAAAAATTCAACGGGAACAAAGAAAAAAAAGATATATAATTGTATTCTCTCTTTTGATAGGCACGGTATGTTATTGTTTAGACTAATCTAATCTAATACAATACAATACAATACAATACAAAAGAACACAGAAACACAGTGGAAAATGGAGTATCCAAATAAAGGTTTCAGTTAAAGTAAACAACAAGTTTATGTGAAGGGTTGAAGGAATAATTTGAATGAATGTAAAATAAAGATGGGACATGAGGAGGAGGAAGAAGGATACGAATCATCAATAAGATTGGCGTTGCGGGCAGTGGCGAGATAGTACCCGCAGAGATGAATGCTCCGAGGGCCAATTACAGAGAAAAGAACTTGATCAACTTCTTCGAGCTCTAAGTTTAATTGCAATGACTCTGCGTTTCCAGGATAGAGAGAGCATAGATATACAGGGCTCCTGTTTCCCACATTGCACTGGAGTGTGCTTTTAGCTGTCGCAGTGCCCAACCCAAGAGTGGCCTGAGTAAACATTAAAAATAGCACATTTTAACAATAAAATCTGTTGGTTTCTGCGCGATTAATTCACAGCAACACCACACTACCACTACCATTGAAATATGGAGGCGTCCTTTGGAATCCTCGTATTTATGAGTAAAAGGCTTTCCCGGTTTCACTTCCACTCCTGCGGTTCAGTGAACGAACGAACGAACGAACGAATGAATAAATTGTAGTTACGTTTTAGACCTAAGAATATTGCAGAAACAACCAGCCAAGGGAAGCTTACCCCAGAAAGCCATGTCTCCGACAACCGCCCTCCTCCTCCGCGCCTCCTAAACCCTAAACCCGCTGCCAAGGCTCTTTGCCGCCCTTTTTATCACTGGTGTGTTTTAGAATCTTGGATAAAAGAATGAATCTATGTCTTGAAAATTATAATAACCGTTAATATAATAGACAAATGGTTATATATGGGATAGTGAAAATAAGCGATATCAATTTTTAAATTAAAGTAAATGTCTTAATCAAAATATTGGGTTAAATATATTCTTTTTGTCTTTCGCTTAATTTTAAAATTAGTTTATTTCAAAATTTTAGTCTTTTATTTTTTAAAATATGTAAATTCAGTATTTTTAATCAAATTTTGTTAAATTTATTTGATATTTTAAACATATTTTATAATAATTTTTGACTTAATATTAAAGTAAAAATGTATCAAACAGTATAAGATGTGTATAAAACTTCAAATAAACTTAACAAAATTTGATTAATATATTGTTATAGTTATATATACTTGACATAATATTATTATTTCAACTTCAAATTGATTAATATTATGATAAGATATTATATTTGAAATATTGTTTTGAAATTTTAAATCCTAATTTTATTTTTAAAATAAAAACATTAAAGGGTTAAGGGATTAAGTCATATTTAAGTTTTTATTGGTTTTGATTTTTAAACAATATAGGATTATTCGATCTATCATAACAAGTCTCTTAACCATAACAAGTCCCTTAGTTAGGTTCTAAGCATCATTCTTTAAATCACTTTATCATCCCATCCAATAAAAAGTTAGAAAAATAACGATTTATATTTGAAATAATTTTTTCATAATGTGAGATATTGAATTGAGTCCAAAATTAAATTTAATTCGCTCTTACTTAATTTTATTTGAATATTATAATAAAATACTTTAAGTGATATATGGAGTTAAAATTTGAGACAACATTGTTCATGGGAACATTTTTTTTAATGATTATTCTACACTGATAGGAAAAAGTTAAAAATATTGAAGTTTTTAACGACACTAAATAGAATCCAAATTTTTTATTAGATATTTTGGTATTGCCAATTAAAACTACGTTGTATTAATATTTTAAAAATACTTTTAATATATTTTAAAAGTTCAAAATCAATGTTCATTAATATAATTTTAATAGACAGCGAAGCAAAAGAATACAATAAAAAACCAACGGAAAATTCAAATCACATGTTTACGTCACAATCATTCATTTATAATTTCAATTCATAATTTCAAGACTATTTGACAATAGACGAACACAACTATTTTTCCTCTGCAAAAAAATAGTTTAAAGACAAACATACGAAAATTCCATTGAAAATTTTATATATTTTATGTTACCAGTTAATAATAATAATAATAATAATAATATTATTATTATTATTATTATTATTATGTGATAGTTTAACTTGAAATTTTGAGAGAAGGCACTATCAAAGTTATATAGGCTTAATAAATCATAAGAATAATATAATTTATGTTTTAATATTTTTGCATAACATGGGTAAGTTGGTCGGGGATAATAGGGTAGGGTTGGCTCGGCGAAGATGAGGTGTGGTTGTAAATGCAACCACAAAAATAAAAAATAAAAAATAAAGTGATTGTCCCGCGACGTGACGCGAGAGGAAGAGGAGTTTCTTGAATCATGGTTCATCCATTTCCGGAATTTCCATTCATGCGCGAGCTGAGAGCGGTGGAGTGCAGTGGTGGGTGGAGCATTTGAACATTCTAGTTGGAACAACACACCAACTGTTCGACGTTGGTTTATAACATCCTATCCTATCCTACCGGCTACCTCGTACTCCATATCTCGTACCATGCGCACTCTCTCCCTTCCATGCCTCTCCTCTTCTCTTTACACTCACACTCTCGCTCTCACTCTCTCCCACCGTTACCACTGTCGCCTCTCCCCACGTTCTTCTTTCATCCTCACACCCCACAGACGCTCTCACTTCCTCACCCCATGCTCCTCCCTCAGACAGACTCAGAGAGACCCCAAAAAGCAATTGGGGGCCAAGATCAACACTGCCCCCTCCGACTCTGCCTTAAAGCGTTTGTTTAGCCCCAACGATTCCCAAGGAGACGGGGACGCCGCCGACAACACCGACTCCCGCTCTGACTTCCAGGACGCCACAGCCTTCAAAGGCACCCTTTTGGCCGGTTTCTTACTCCTCGGTGTCATCGGCGGTTTTGCCTCCGTTGGCTATATCTACAGGGACCAGATCAACTCCTTCTTAAACCAACTCTCCCTTTTTATTGAAGGTATCTTTCCCAAACTTTTTCTCTCATCTCATTTATTTATTCCTATTTCTCGCCCCCAACACCTTTCTGTCTTTTAACCACCAGGATATGGTCCTGCTGGATATGCATTATTCGTTGCCGTTTATGCTGGATTGGAGGTATCAATGCATCATATTACGTTCCATTTTCATTCAACTTCTCACTCTTTACTCAACCCTTATATCTCATAACCTTCACATTCTCTACTCTCTAAGCTACATGCTACATGCTACTCTACTCACTAAACAACATAATGCCCATTCACTGTTTGCTTTCAAGTTACGTGCCTTCTCTGTACACGTGCAACGCTTCTATCTAACTTCGCTTTATTTATGTTGTCCCAGATCCTTGCGATTCCTGCCATTCCTTTGACCATGTCAGCTGGACTTCTATTTGGATCTGTTGTTGGCACTATCATAGTCTCTATCAGTGGAACGGTGAGTCAACCATGTGAAGGACACCAAGTAAACCTACTTGCACACAAAGTTCATACATAGTTGCAATCAGTTGACTGCATCATCTACAATTTTTTTTTTTCATTTTATTGATATTTTTTTTATGATAATCAACTAGTTAGTATTCTTCCACTTGTGATTTACAGTCTACTATTTGGTCATCTACTTGTTAATATTCAACATTACTTATCAGAAAACTAGATTGTAAGAGGTGGTCATCTACTTATATAATATGATATACTATAATTTGGTCATGGCTATAGTTAATGTCACATCTGTAACTATCTAACACCCTTAGCCGAAGATGGGACATCTCAAACATGAAAATAGATATTTATGATAGCCTTTCTGGGAACATTTTAGAAACTGGATTATAGATGTAACTCAACGTCACAAGTTATAAAGTGTATAATTTGACTGTACCTCTATTAGATTTAGAATCTCCAACAATTAAACATCTATAATTTAGCATGCAAGAGCAAACAAGTAACTTATAAGTGTATTATTAGACTGAATAACATCATATTTTATTTTGAAATTATTACTGGTTAAAGAAGTATACGCTCTTTTATGTTGTTAATTAATTATAATGGAATGGGTATTTTCAATCTAATATTTTAAGGTATTTCAGGTGGCAGCCAGTGTTGCTTTTCTAATTGCAAGATATTTTGCTCGTGAGCGAATTCTAAAACTAGTGGAAGGAAATAAGAAGTTTCTTGCTATTGACAAAGCTATTGGAGAAAATGGCTTCAGGGTTGTGACGCTGCTTCGATTGAGTCCTCTGCTGCCATTTTCTTTGGGGAATTATTTATATGGATTGACATCTGTTAAGTTTATTCCATATGTACTGGGAAGGTATGGTGCGTATTGCTGATCAATTGCCAATGTTATACGGATTTCTAGTGTCTTTTTAAAATAATTGATTGGTATGTAAGAAAAACTTAGTGCTCTAGAAGAGCATATTTGAGCTCGTCTATTATTCTTTGAATTTGGATTTAGGTTATAATACTACCATACAAAACCTACTTGTAAATTAGGTGTTTGTTTAAGCTTATGGGTGTGATTTATGACCTTGTAAGCTCTGTCAGCTTATTTGATTAGTTTCATGACAGATGATTAAATTAAGCTATACACACTAATGGAACATGTTTTTATTAATTAGTGCTTAATTAAATTATTTATCCTAATGCACTTTTATATGTTGTTTTGAGTTCTAGACTGATCCATACTAAATGGGTAAAAATAAGACAAAAGGACAATGATTTTATGCTTGATTGTGCTTGCATTTTCTAATTCGTAGTTCCAGTATTTGGATTTGGTGTTCAATCTTTACCACCATATAAATGCTATCCTAAAAATTATGCAGTTTCAGTAAACTTTTTTGTTTTTTGTTTCCCTTTGACTAAACATCAAATTCAAAATAATTATAAAAGGGTAGTTGTACGATTACCGCAGCATAGTTTCATTCCACTAAGTGAGGCCGACTACATGAATTACATAGTTCCATTATGATAGTTTTACTTTTGGACAAGTCTTTGAACTGCTGTGTTACTCGCAACAATAATGTAAACCTCTTGAAAGCATAACTTGTATATAAATTTTGGCATGCAATATCTGTAGCTTTATGATGATTGCAATTGCTCTTCAATTTTTTTAGTGTCTTGTTTTTATGAACTGGTGAAAATACTGAGAGCGTTGAACTTATAATCAGGTACCTGTCTTAAAATTTGTTCGGACAATTCCAACTAGGGGCAGCTTCATGAAAATACCCTTGTTTTGAATTCATCATAATGGTTGTTATAGATTTTCATTGATTAGTTGAAGTATAGGTAAATTGTAAAACGTAGTTAAAATGAAACTGGGTATATTTTTGTTGTGTACCTATTTGGAACTGTCTCAGTAAGATTGTCCATGTCTTAAAACTGATGATTGTTACGCAGTTGGTTGGGGATGCTTCCAGGAACTTGGGCTTATGTTAGTGCTGGGGCCTTTGGAAGAGCAATAATTGTGAGTTTGTACTTGGTTTTTCTCCTTGTTCGTTGTACTCTTGGTTATTTAATCATTATTGGAATATTTTATGCTTTTCGTTACCTTAATGTTTATGCTTCTTTTCCTCCTTTTGTGTTTTTTTTTTCGTGGGAGGGGAATGAGAAGGTGATAAAGAAATGGATGATGCTTAATTAGAGACTTATTGATGTATCGTTAGGTATTTTTTCTAATGAAAATATTACTGCAGTTTTCTATTGGCAATTTCATAAAAACTTTCTGCAAAGCTGGTTTCAGCTGATACAGAAACTCTCTAACTTGGGGGACCATAATTGAGTTAATGTAAAGAAAATAGTTAGGAGCTGTCATTATGTATTTGCAATCATTAGGGATATGTGTAAATCCTTTTATTTATGATCTATCACCAGGTTTGTAATTCAAACACATGTATTCTCTTAGGTACTCGTCTTTTTCTCTTTTTCAATGGGAGCCTTAAGTTATAAATGGTTGAGTCAATTGAAAATCAATTGTCTAATTCCACTTGTGCTCTCTATTTCTTCTTGTTAAAATAGCTATTAAATATCAGTAGTTGTTAGAATAAGTATTAAAAATAGGTAGTTGGCAGTTGGATTGGAAAACTACTATATGTTGTACCTATGAGTTGTTTACTTATTATCATTAATTACCTAGATGTAATTTTCCTCTATAAATAACAAATATCGGCTGAGAGACAACCAATCTCTTAAGCTCTTTTCTTCATATTTTCAATCTTTAGTTTCTAGGTCCAAGTTGAGTTTCATCCTTTGAGTTTCTTTATTTTGTCACTTACATTGATGCATATTCTCATTGTACTAGGGTTTACCTAATTAAAGATCGATCTAAACATTTAAGTATTTTTGCGTCATTCCTAGATGAAATCAAGAACCAATTTGGCCAAACAATCAAGATCTAAAGAAGTGATAATACTTTCTTTTGGTTTTTTTCACTTTTTTAAACTCACATGGCATTTTATACCTATCCACTTGTCCTTTTACATCTCAGCAAAATGGTATAGTAGACAGAAATAATCAACACTTAGTTGAGATTGCTTGTATCTTGCTGCTTGGTGTCAATGTTCCTGTCCATCACTGAGGTGATGTCATTCTCAGTGTTTGTTATCTAATTAATAGAATGCTCTCTTCCTCTTTGGACAATAAAGTTCTATATTCCATTGTGTTTCTAAACAAATCTTTTGTACATGACGTGTCTCTAGGTTTGGATAAACTTTCAGCCCGAGCAATCAAATTTGTCTATTTAGGATAATCTCGCATTCAAATAGGGTATTCATGTTATTTCCGTGCACTAAAAGATATTACATGTATGCAAGTGTCACATTTTATTGAACAAACTCCTTTCTTCTCCTCCACTAGAGAAGATGTTAACTTTGTCAGATAAGTCTTGTCTTTGCCTTTAGTTAAGCTCTTTTTGTATACTACTCGTAATATTGTTCCAACGTCCCCCTAATAATTCAAATTCTTCTCATAAGCCCAAATCACTTGGACCATCTCCTCCTCCTCTTATCACCTCCCAACAACGAACTCCAATGATTGGTCCAATGGAACATGGTGAGTCCTCTTCATCAAGTCCTTCACCATTGCCATTCCATACTACAAATCCATGAAGATTCCAATTGGCCTATTGCCGTTCAAAAAGGTATTCACTCTGCTTACAATCCTCATCCTATTGATAAGTTATTATCGTTTGTCCCCTTCTTATTGTTCTTTTATCTCCTTTGTACCTTTCATTACCATTCCTAAAAATATGAAAGAGACACTTGATCATATGGGATGGTGACAAGCCATGAATGATGAAATGCAAGCTTTTGAATGTAATGGTACATGGAACTTAGTTCCTCTTCCACCTAGACAAAAGGTTGTTGATTGTCGTTGGGTTTATGCCACTAAAGTTGGGTCAAATTGCAAAGTTGACTGCCCCAAAGCTAGATTGGTGGCCAAAGGATATACTCAAATATATGGTCTTGATTATGGTGATACATTTTCTCAAGTAGCTAAAATGACTATTGCACGTCACTTCTTTGCCATGGCAGCTATACATCATTGGCCTCTACATGCAATAGATATAGAAAATGCTTTCCCTGATGGTGATCTAAAAGAGGAGATTTACATGGAGCAGGAAACGATACTACTAGAATCTTGCCGCTAAAGCAACACTTATGTAATTATTTTCAGACTAAAAATCTTAGAAGTCTCAAATACTTTCTAGGCATTAAAGTGATTTAATCAAAGGAAGGCATTATAGTTTGTTAAAGGAAATGCGTGTTGATATCTCAGAAGAAACAAGCATTACTGACTAGAGATCAATATATAGCCCTATGGATCCAAATAAAAAATTAATGGCAAATCAAGGTGAACCTCTCCGTAATCCAAAGAGATATAGAAGACTTGTTTTGAAACTTAGTTATGTGACTATTACTACACCTTATCTAACTTTTCCCATGGGTATAGTTGTCCAGTTTATGCAAAATTCTTTTATTGATCATTGGAATGCTATCATCGACATCTTAAGATACCTCAAAAAGACTCCAGGGCAAAGGTTTGTTGTATGGAGATAAAAGGAATACCCACACCTCTGGCTATTGCGATGCTAATTAGACAGGATCTCCTATGGGTACACGCTCCACTTTAGGGCATCGTGTTCACATTACTTTTTGGAAAAGTAAGAAACAAAATTTGGTTGTCCAGTTTAGTGCTTGCTAATGCTGAATAGAGAACAATGATGTCTCTCACTTGTGAACTTCTACAAGTGAAACAATTTCAAGAATTGAAATTTTGTGAAATCCAACAAATGAAGATGTATTGTAACAACCAAACCACCATTCACATTTCTTAGAATGTAAGTACTAGGTACATCAAACCTTGCTTAGAGGTGATAATTGGAGACTATACCATAATACAAGTAGCACAATGAATATTTTGGGCGCATCATGCAAAGCAATTGTTGAATATTGAGAAAAACTGTATAGGGGTAATCTCCCTTGTGTCTAAAATATACATAGGGTGAATGTATTTATAATAAAGAGTGATACAAGTATATATGGTAACCAAACCTAAATATGGTAAATAGAAGATATTTTAATAAACAATATCAACAATATCTACCAATATCAAACAATATCTATTTTCTCTAATAAACAATAAATGCTATGTTTCCCTAATTAATGCGATATTTCTAGCAACAATAAGTAAGTAGAAAGAGATCTACAGGATTTGAGCAAGGTGGATACACTAAAAAAGCTAAGTAAATCTTGGTGGAGTAATGCGTATGGGCAGCCCAATCAGACTAATATATTGTAAGACTCCAAAAGCAAAAGGAATTTTTATATTCTAACAGAATGATAAAATTAAGGTGTTGGTTAAATCATCTCCTATGTTACTGTTTTAAAATACAGTGTATATTAGCCGTTTTCCCGCAGAATAGTACAAATCTTATATGTTAAGCTATATTGAAGTTATTTTTTGCCCTTCGCATTTTCAATTCATCAATTTAATGGTTTTATTTTACTTTTATTTATGTATAATGGATTATGGAAAGAGAGTAACTTCGCTCATTACTTCTTTAATGCAATTGTTGCTTCTACATTTCAGCAAGATGAATCCGAACTTAGTAATATATTTGGAGGAAACAGTCAGCTGCTAACTCTTGGGCTGGGACTGTTGGCCACTGCATTGGCTGCTACATATGTCACACGACTTGCAAAGGTATTATCCTTTGATTTTTGTAAAATTTAATATTTGATAACAAACAAAAGTGAAAGGTTTTCCATTTAGTGTCTCAACAGCAATGTCTAATCTTGGGAATTGGGACAAAGTTTAGATTTTGTGCGGTGAAGATGAAAAGAATTTAAGAATTGTAAAGAAATAGCTCACGAGTCCACTAGACTGACTGCCCGCCACAATATAACGAAGAATCTGTAAGAACAGTTAAGGGCTTAATCTGAAGGATTAAATGAAGAATCATAACTAACTTCAATCTACACCGTATGTTAGAAATTCAAAGAAATTCAATAAGAACATAGATTACAACTCAAGGTTTCTCTTATATTGAACTCTCAACTCTTGGTTGATTACAACAATTCATACAAGGTCCTATTTATAGAAAAAATAGCTGTCTAACTAACTTTTGAAAAACGCACCAAAAAGGTTGGAGAAGACATGTGAGCATATCAGGAAGTCTAGGACCTTGATAACAAGATTTTACTGAACCAATCTTCGCCATATTTATTGACTCTTTGGAGTAGTTAGTTATTTAGATAATTTTTAATTATCTTGGGGGGAAATAGGTACAAAGCCCCCATTCTTTCCACACTGCTGTTATGGTTAATCAATTATTTAAGATCTTGAGTTTGGGTTATTAGCTAACATGAGTTGTGAATGTGACTTGATTTGGGGCCGAGTTGGCTAGTGTATACCTTACATTTGAATCTGTAGTATGAGATATAAATTGTACACAATTGAATTCCATGATTTCGTGTTTTGACCGTTATTTATCATTAGATTTTTTCACTTCTTCAAGATGTTTGTCTTTTCATTTTTTACCATTTTGCGAATTCTTGGTAGCAGTGGAATGCTGCCTTTATAGTCTTAACGTACGTTCAAACTAGGACAAGGCTAATTCATCTCATTCGGTGGGCTTTTCTAAAGATGTCAAAATGAGTTTTCACCATGAACTGAAAAAAGGTGACTTGATTTGTAGCCCACCCACAATAACCCCGTATTAGTTGTTTATCATTTTTTTTTAATTTTTATTATAATTATTTACTATTTTTAATTATATAAGTTGATGATTTGATTTTTTTTTAATATTAGAATATTGTTAAATAACGTTTGAATTTATTTGTTTGTTTGTTGGTTGACATTTTATTTTTAAATTATTATTTTCATAATAATATTTGGTGAAATAAGTGCACTTTGAGAGTGTACTGCTATGAAAAAATTAGTGAAGTCAATCTATTTTAATTGTATTACAATAAATACATAAAATAAACTAGAAGGATAAAACATTTTTGAGGGAATCAAGCCATTAATCTATCAATCCTTAATAGGTCATGGATCAAATCAAATTACAAATTTTATAATCAATGAAAAAAATGAATCGGATTGACTCTTATTTTTAATTTCAACTTGTAATGAGCTAATTGGTGTGAGCACACCCTCCCACCGTTTTATCTAGATGACACTTATTAGTACCGATAAAATAATAGTGCTGATGCAGTTACTGTACAAACTGTTGCATTCTATTCTCCGTCATCATTAGTTAATGCTTTGATTTGACTCACTAATAACTCATTTTTTTAACGTTGTAATGCAGGATGCTATAAAGGACATCGAATAGACCTTCTAGACAAAACCCAGCATTGGGAATGAAGAGAAACTCACTTGAATAGATTGGAAATTGATATCTGAATAAATAAACATCGATAATGATAGGATAACTACGGAAAGTAATAGACCCAGCTCGTCCCTTGTAAATTAGAACATTAGTTTTGACAGGTAGGATCATTTTGTATCTTTTGCAATGTTCCCCCCTTCAATTGCACCAAAAGTTTGCTTGTGTCATGCCATATATAAAGTTATGACGCATTAATTTCTTAACGGGGTTGCTGGGAACGATTAAATTCTATTTTATTTAAAATGTTTCCTTTGTAATTAGCAAACTCAATAGCGATTCATGTAACTGATGAATCATCCGCGATAAGAAAAACAAAGGTGCAGAAATCAAGGTGCTGACAAATGGTTAAAAGTATGTTGTGACTGCAGAAAGCCCTAAAAACTCGTTGATAAAGTTGGTGCATTGTGTTGGTTAACGCCATTCATAAAAGGGTGGCTGAACAGTTGTCTTTTTCATGAAAAAGAAAAATGGTGTCGTTTTAATATATAATTCGCTTGGTTACTTTAGAGTATATCAGGTTTGAACAAGTAATCTATGCACTTGAGATTAATTACTTGAATTTTGTGAGTCTAAAATCATCCCATTTTTCTATGTCTAGATGAAATATTAATAAATTATGTACATTTACATCCTTATAGGTTCGCTGTAAATCTTTCAGTTGATTAAAGTGAATGTGAAGTCCAATTTTTATTATTTTTGTGAATGTAATTGTCTTTTTTTTTTTTATAAAACTGACGTTCATACCAAAAACTGCCCTGAACAATTACTGACACCGATCAGGACTTTGTCAAATTGTCATGACGAGCTGGTTAATAACAATCGGGTTCAGACGAATATACAAGAGGCATTGATATACCCTTTCAATCAAGGTGTTTTAGACGAAGCTATAACCGTATTCTCTTCCAAACAAAGTTTAACTACCTAGTTTAGCTATACAATAAAATACCACTGTATAAATATGTAGCCTAAAAGATTTATTGTATTTGGCTTACACCACATTGATTAATTAATTTCCAAAATGTAAGATTCATGCTGCATGAGTTATGTGATGCTTTTCATATCCCCAGGTCAAATGAAGGAGACCCAAAAATATCAAGGTTGGGTAAGTGAGATTGAGAGACCTTATCTTGCTTCTGAATGGACAAATCTAATTTCCGTTTTAGAAGCAAAGTTGCTTTCGCCTCCAACTCGTCAAGATCGAGATCATTATAAAACTGATCATCACACAATACATTTGTAGTTGCATCGACATCCCCCACTTCTTTCTTTGATTCAAGAGCAAATTCTTGTTCAAGGTTCATACTCGGGAAGTGTTCAGAGTGGTAAAACGACAATCTTCGTTTGTGACTTTTTATCTCTGTCCCATTTCCCATAGGACAACAACTTGAAAACACTGCTTCTGAGGTTGTCTGGTCGATGCTAATGGATTCCGAAGTCCGATTTGCTGACTCTTTGGTTGCCTCTGTATGGAAATGATTGAATGACTTCCCTGAAGAATCCCCACTTTCACTGGTACTGGCTGCCATAGTCACACGGTCGGGAGTGAAGGTGGCAGAAAAATCAAGCGCTCCATTCCGCGGTGCTTGACTGAGCAAAGAACGCCTACATAAGAGCTAAGTTCAGCTATATAGCTTTAACATCAAGATAATAACAGCACTGCATAGTTCAGAATTAATTCAATGTGATATTTGTAAATTCAAATAATTGTGAAAGATTCTAACAAAGCTGATGTTCTCACGGTTAGATAAATATGTAATGAGAGGAATGAAGCCTTGTATGTTACGAACTTTTCTTTTCTGAAGGATGAATGTAGCACTTCATTTGCTACCTAATTCCTTTAATCATGAATTCAGAAAGAAACTTACGAATAAGGAAGCGCAATGAAAGGAAGATAAAATACCTGTAAATTGCCATCATGTCCATTCTACTAGCTTCAGGCTGACTGACTGCCGTAGGGTTGGTCCTGTCATCTATGAAACTGTCAAATGAATTATCATCCTCGCCATCTTCATCATTAGATACATAGGCATCTGAAGATACCCTGACCATATTGAACTGCTCGTGAGACTGGATATTTTCATAAAATGTCTTCATATACAGCTTATAAGTCATTATATTTTTTGAATCAGCAATAAAATATATGCTAAGTATGATACTGAATATTGTGTAAAAAACGCTAAAACAGGATGAGAATGCAGAGTTAAGTGAATCTTCAGCAAAAGCTTACTCAGCTTCCTCCTCAATGAAGTCTCTCACATTGTATGTTGATTTCCTTTTACCTAAAAAGTAGAAATGAAACAGCACAGCGCTAAGTTTTCTAAAATACATCCTTTTAGAAAAGAATTTTGTTATATTTCCAATTTCGTTTCAAAGAAACAAGATATGATCTAAAATACTTTCAATAAATAAAGGAGCAAAGAATGCACTAAACAAACTAAAATCACCTCGTCCATGCTTATATTGTGCGGGATTGGAGGCATGAGATGACTTGAGAAAGTTCACTGTTGAATCAAAAAATTTAATATTTTTCTGATTCCTATTGCTTTCAGTATCTTCAGCTTTTCGCAGCCTTTTAAATTTACGTGAAGGTTTAACGCTTTCAGACATTTCACCACAATCTGCTGGAAGCCCTTCTTCACTGAGGCTTAGGTCAGAGTTATGTACACGGCCTTCCTCAGTTTGGGAAAGAAAGACTCGTCCTCTTCTAATTGTACAATTCTTCAAGTCAAGCAACGGGCTTTGAGTTTCATTGAAAGAGGAAGTACAGACATTCTTATCGGTGCCCTTTTCATTGTCGACCATTTTAGTTTCCCCTGAGCTTAAAGAACTAACATTCTGTTCTTTGTGGACACTGACAGGTAAAATATAGTCGCATATGACAGAATGTAATCCTGAGTTCCCTGAAGAATTCAACTTATTTCAGAACAAAATAGTTAATTAAACTAAACTATTGTAAACCGTCCTTTTATCACCTTTAAGTTACCCACCTCTTTCATCAATGGGAGACTCGGGAACTACACCACTTTTAATGAAATTCGTTAAACGTGGACTAAGTTCTTCATCTTTCATGTCATTAATGCATGCATCTGCAACCAACGAAGAAGTCTCAATCTCCATAAGATTTGCCATTTGACCAGCATTATATGTTTCATTTGACACACTTCTCTTATACATTGGAGTCTCGTGAATTGCCTCATCACCCTCACATGTTTCTTCTTGCCAAGTTAGATCAACGAAGTCTTTGCTTTGAATGCCCAAATGACACGAATCCAGGTCCAGACAATTAACAGAGTCTACACTCGTTCTCAATGCATGCGTAAAGCATGATTCACTGTCTAAAGAAGACAAATAAAGTTGAAAATGTGTTCAGAAAGACTTTTATTATGAATATTGTTGTTTGTAGGATATTAAGTGTACTATTTGAAGCTGTTAAAAGATTTTAGATATCTCTTTGTAATTACTACTTTAGGGTTAAAGTTCTCTCTCTATAGAAATCAATGTATTGTTTCAAATCAATCAATTAAATAAAAATATTCTTCCCTTCAGATTAATCATTTCAAGTTGGTATCAGAGTTAGGTTCTTGAAAGTCCCTCTTTCACATTTCTTCTTTACTGTCTTGGGTATGATTCTTTCTAGAGTTGCCTAAAGTGAATCCCTTTCCTTTGATTCATGTGGTTGTCTAAAGTGCACCAAACTTGTGACTATGTCATTGTTGTTTCCACTGCTGTGTTGTCAAAGTTGTACCCCTCGTCCGCTGGAGTCGTCACCATCACCGGAGTTTGTCCATACTGCTAGTGCCAGAGCTTTCTATCTTATTGTTCTATTTTATTTAGGAGGGGGACTAAGCAGTCATTATTTATTGGTTTGATAGTCTTTTTGGTCTCAATTTTTGTTAAAGTTATTCAATCTGTCCCTCCATTTTTTTCGTCCTAATGTAGTCCTCATTTTTGTTAAAAAGAGTCGACATGATTTCTTTTGTTAAATTAATGTTGTCACCGTTTATATGGTGACATCGTGACAGTGTAAATAACATGTGGCAACTCCCATTTAGCATCATCATTGCCTACAATCCAGATTAGCATACACACAAAGATAGATCAACACTTTATTAAAGAAAAACTGGATAGTGGTCGTCTTATCACAACTTCTTATGTCCCATATGAGCCCAATTAGCATATTTGTTCACAAAAGATCTTTCCACCGAACAATTTCATGATCTAACAAGCAAGTTGGGAATGATATATCCCTTCACCGGCTTGAGGTGAAATGTTGTTAGAAAGATAAAAGATGTACTACTTGAAGCTATTAGAAGATTCTAAAGATCTCTTTGTAATTATTACTTTAGCGTTAGAGTCTCTTTATGTAGAGATTGATGTATTGTTTCAAATCAATTGATTGAGTAAAAATCTTCTTTCTTTCAGATTAATCCTTTCATGTAATACCCACCAAAAAGTAAATAATTTTGAAAGTAAAAGGTAAAAAGAAAAATATAACTCTTTTCATATGCAATGTTGACAATATCAATGCCTATTGTTTGGCATTAGAAACTAGGAAGAGAAAACTGAACAGATGATATTACCCATATTAGCTTTATCAAGTTTGATAGGGGCGACAGGCTTCCTATGTCCCAAGCAGAGATCTTCCTGAACAACTCAAACAGACATAATTTAACCAAAAAGGAAATAACATTCACAGTATGACTATGATCATATTTCATACAGGGTGGTACTGATCTAAGAGAGGAAGTAGAACCTGAAGTGAAGAAGTTTTGTCATCTTTTGGAAATGATGCTAGTCCTTGCATACGCTGCATCATGTCTATAAACATTAATGTTCCAGATGAATGCTTAACTTTATGCACTCTAGAAGGAAAGGTCTGAAAGTGGGGAAAGGCAATAAGAGAGATTCTACAATTGTTTTCCCCAGTAGGGTGAAAATACGTTTCAAGTAAATCAATTTCAGCCACAGTGAGTTTGTCCTTCGATGGAGAAATGTGGAGCTCGTCATCCTTCACATTCTTTTGACGGGGAATAAATTTCTCAATGGACAGTTCAACATATTGAACTTCCGGTTTGAAGACGTGAGGAATCTACAAAAATATTTAGCAATTGATAAGAATAAAAAGCACAAATAAAAAAGAAAAAAAGTTATCTAATAGTTTCTGACCATCCTTGGACTAGGATGAAAGGAAAAACTATTTAGGCCCCCATTGCGCATGTGTTTATTTATAGTTTTGCTCTTTGCCTGTTTTCGCAAGTAGCCCTTCAACTCAGTCCCTTCACAAGCAAAAACTAGTAACGATTGTTAAGGAACCAATGAAACAAATACTTGTAGCATTTTAGAAAACTTGTAATAGGAAATGCCAATAATGTTCATTCATTTCTTTCTCAGAAGTAACAATTGCCAAGAAACAAATAAAGTGAAAATCAAAGGATATCAACTCGTCCATCATGCTTTCTTCCGGTTCTCCCCATTCGCTGAATCATTCTAAGTGGTGAAATATTAGCATCAAAAGATATGACAAGATCAACTTCCATGATGTCAAGACCTTCTTCACCAATTGATGTGGCAACAATGACATTATAGGTGCCAGACCGAAATTTCTGTTGATCAACCATGTAAGTGCATGGAAGGAGAGTGAATATTATACTAAAGAGAATACATACCGTCAGCACAGCCTGTTGAACCTTTTGGGACTGACCTTTCATTGCTTTCCCTATAGATCATTAAAATGAAGACTTTCTTTTATAAACAACATAATTGATTTTCCTTTACAAACAAAATAATGATGAATGCTGAAAAAGAGCAAAAGAAAAGAAGGAAAGAAAAAAGAAGAAAATATACAAATTGGAGGATAAAACATTTCCTATAAATGTATGCCCAGAAGAAATAAATGCAGACAACGATGCTTAACAATGATGAAGATTTAAGAATTATTTGAGTCCAGAAATAAATAATACCTACATCAAAAAGAGGCTAGTTGTTTAGTGAAATCTACTGTCGGATAAAAGAAAGAAATTGTCTTTTGATATACTCAGAAAAGCTTATATAAGAGTAGGTTCTCCTGTCTGAACCTATCGTCCCAATCTTCTCTTGTCCTCTTTTCTGCAACCTCTTTCTATCTATCTATCCATCTATACATATGTAAGTATGTATGCATTACTGCTGTTATGTGAAATTCTCACTCAAGCATTCTTCTCTTAATCAAATATTCAAGTTGGTATCACAGTGGATTTGATTCCGCTCTGTCACTCCAGTGTCATGTCCACTGCTGTTCACCACCAGCAGCCATCATCTATCCCCAACAGCCACTGCTGGCCTCTAACTTTTGCGGGGACTTCGGACAACTTCTCAAGTCTCACCTTGATCTTTTACCCTTTCAGGGTAGCAGCTCCAACAGTTACTTCTCTTCTTGAAAACTACCCTCTTATTTGTATAAATGGCCTCTGCAAGCCCAATTTTTTCAATTTCTAGAACACCCATCATCACTACTTTGAAGCTTAATGGTAAGAATTATTTATTGGGTTAGATCCTGACCCACACAATACATTCCAACCACACGACGCACACATTAGCATACATACCTAAACGGCTCAAACCGCTCCACAAATACTACGGATTCAAAGCGTCATTAGCAGGTCAACCATTACTATCTTAGTGAACAGCGGGAGTACCTACAGAGTATGTTTTGGTTCAATGGCAACGCCTCTTTCATAAAGACTCTACCAAGGAGCTTTTGAATGACTTTTTACAAGATTATCCCTATTTACACCTTGTGGACAAGGTATTTGTCCATCGGAAAGGGATGATATGATTCAAGATGAGGACACCCAAGAAGGCATGGATTCAATCCATGAAGAATAGGAACAACAGTACCATAACAAACAAGGTTATGAGAAATAAAAAGAACAAAATGCCCATTTGGATGGGAGATTATGTTACTTAGAAGGGTAAGTGTAAGAATAAAATGGGTAGCAAATAGGGAGCACTGATATATACAAATCTCCTTTTACAAAAAGGGCATGAATAAAAGATTTTGTCTCTCTCTTCTATTCCCTTCTCTCTTTGTTCTGTTGTTTTTCTTCACCCACCCTTCTACTTTCTTGCTGTTGCAGGTGATTAATCATAGTCAAGCACAACATATATCAATTCCACCAAATAACACATGTTTTTGGGAATAACAGACAAATGTTACATTCAGCACACAGTCACAATTCTAAAGCAGTGTAATAAAAAAGTACCTGAACTTTGACCAATAAACTCGGTAGCTCTAACTAATTCCCTAATATCTTTAAGTGCATTCATTATATCCCTGAAGGCATTGAATTGACACAATATATATTTTAATTTGGCTAAAAGTTTCCAATAACTGCGTAGAATATGATGTTAAAAAATTATAATTAACTTTACCTGACACTTTCTCTGTAATTGGAGAAGATAATTACCCTGGAGCTTTGTGGATCGTTGGTTTCTGCAACCACATCCAAAGACATAAACCATCAGCTTATCAGTATAGTGATAGTTTATTAACCACATCCAAGTGAATTCATTCTATGCACAATGCATCCATTAAAGAGTGTAATAGAAATTTATTAGAAAACCAAAAAATCAAACCGAGATTCAACCAGAAGCATTTGACTGAAATTTTATACCAAAATGTCTAAGACTGTCTTGAAACAGTAAAGAATTCAAAATCAAATTCAGTTTTATAACAGAATAGCTATTTTAGAAAAGGAAAAAAAGAAATCCAAAAGGCAAGGAAACATATCTTCTAACCTCCAAAAAGATACTCAGCCTTGAGGCCATGGATTAATATAACCACCCAAATCATAAAGGATAGATAGCATCCTAAATACACTGTTGGAATATCTTACAATATCAATATTTTAATTTTGAATATTTTAGAGTATATTAAAGGTTTTCTCTTAAAATTAGTTTTATAAATTTGATGATTTGTTTCTTTATTTCATTAGGATTATAGCATGTAGATGTGAGTGCTTTAAATTTTATAATCACATTATCATATCATTATACAACACCATACACAAGTAAATATTATTCCAAGGGTCTGTATTCTGTATTTTCTTCACCAGAAGCTCCTCTAAACACCCGTAGGTCAATCTAAAAGAAGCATAACGAACATCATTTTAAAACCCATAACTAGACTCTTCATTGGAATTTAAAGCATTCAAAAGTATAAAAAGAATAGCGCTATAAATTTACATCAAATTCCCTACTTCTTAATAGCTGGTGGCACAGTTATCTTTAGTCACAGCTCGGTTTTATTGGGTATAATATGCTGTGAGAACTAATAGCAATGTCATTTACCTCAAGAAGGTAGTAGCAAATACCAACACCTTTTGACAAACAGAATAATACTTACTGAAATGTTCCAGCAATACTTCTAGCATTTTGGACAATTTTGGACTGGATGCTCCATGAGACAAACTTTGCTGCATTAGTTGCCTTGCTTTCAGAATAACTTCACTTTTACTCATAAATTTTGCAAAATATCTGAAAGTAATCCTTATAGAATCATTTTTCTGAACTTTAAATATATATAAATATGTAATTCATAAATGTCAGCAATAACATAATAAATATTCCTACAAAGCCCTTACATAAATTAGATATCAAAAGACAAGCATAACATGGTTAGAGTAGTTTCTTAGATATTCTGCTCTCAGCTATATCAACTAAGAGCGTAAAGCTAAATGACTTTAAATGTAATAGAACATTGGCCTTCTATTCAACTCAAGACAAATAAATATCAGTTACCAGTGATCTATTTCCCAAATCTAGTTCAATAATGCATGCATAGAATAGAAATATTACAAATAAGTGATTTAAATATGAAGAATTTACCACAGAAAATGCATTATGTAGACATCTCTATTGCATCTAGAAATTAATCAACTAAGTCATCGCTTTTATGACACATCTATTGGCAAAGGCGACTGACTAACATCTTTTGTCTTTGTAGTGTTTGGTTCGGTTGTGTTAAATTCATAACAAGTAGACCATATGACAAGAGAGGAAACAGCAATGCATGTTTGACGATCAAATCAACACTCCCAATATGCCCCCATATGTTCTATCCTCTGCATTTTTAAAGATATTTTGGGAGTTTAGATATTCATCCTTTTAATGCATCTGACATTTACCACTAGTGTGTACTAATCTTAATCTTTAATTAAGTTCTTATTTAGCCTGAAGGGTCAAAAAATCATACATATAATAATGTGAACAGAAATCTAAACATATCCTCTCAATTTGTTTACTAACTTAGCTTATAATGTACTTAGGAAGTATACCCTTGCTTCAATTTTCTCTCAAGCATCTCGTATGCTGGCCTTATTCCATGGCTTGAAAGTAACTTATGGATGTAATAAAGAGTGATGAGAACTCCAAAATATCCTTCAACATCTTCATAGTTGACACGAGAAAGATCTTGCCTAAGCCTTTGACGAAAATTTTCCCTAATTTCAAGTAATTGACAAGGGCTCAACTGCCAAACATTCAAAAGAAAAAATAGTCAATGATTTGCTATATCATCCACCTGAAGTAAGTTTGGCTAATCATAAGCCAGACCAAAAGGTAAGACAGCTAACAACTAAAAGTTAATGAATCTTACAAACAATAGTTAAGAAAACTACCAAAATTAATCATGTTTCAAAATGCTCTTCATACAAAACATATACTAAAAGAAGACCCAATAATCTTATAGGCGAAACTATTAACAGAATGGGGGAAGAAAGGTCTACCTGCCACTACCAAAACATTTATATAGTTTTAATAAATATAAAGTACCAGGCTTGAGTTAAAGTGAATATGATTTTATTAACCACCACTTATTTCCCGAGGTCTTTGAAACATCATGTTTTTGAATCTGTAGCAATTACATAATTTGAAATATGTTCAAACCCAACGTTACGGATATGCCACTATTCAAAATATAGAATATATATCACAACGCAGTTTCTTTAATTTCACAATGTGTGACAAATTGAATGCATCTAATGAACAAAACAGATCACAAATTATTGTTACTCTACTTACTACTGTATGTATCTCAAGAATTATTTCCTCTAGTTCAATGTTCAGGTTACAACAATTAAATGATTATATTTATAGTTACATATTATATTATACAACTTTGAAAATTGATGAACATAATAGCCAACTTTAGATGATCCCTCAATAGATGATGAAAGTAAAATGAAGGGGGAAGGAGAGTGTAATCCTTACTCAAATATATATTTCCCCGTATTTCAATAAAAATCACCAAGAAGTCATGTATTTATTTGCTGACAATAGGTTGAGCTATCTGACTCTGGTAAAAATGGAAAAAAAAAAAAAAGGCAGAGAGCCTTACAGTGCGGTAATCTCTGTTCTGAATGACACCAATATTTGTAAGCCTCGCTACTATAGGGCGTATTGCTTCCATAAACTTATTATTTATTTCTACAGCTTCTGGGCCCATCGTAACCTGGTAAAATTGCAACAAAGATCTCTATAAAACACAGAAAATATGACTTAGATTTGAAATAGGCGTGCATAGGCTACCTGTATCAATTCTATCTTCCTATTGTGAACATATGACATAACATCATGGTCAGTTTCGCTCCGATAATCAAGTCTGGAGATATGCAGATTATCAATGACAGCCTGAACTGTTTGTTGCTTGGCTGAATATCAATCTTAGAATTAGAACACAATATTGTTCAAGGGTTAAAGACTGAAAAGAACACAAGATACTCAAAAACTTACATCCCGGTGTTGCAGTTAACGCTAATATTCTCAGCTGTGCCGGTACAGCCATTAACTAAAAACCAGATAAAAAAAACTAAAAGGTATAAATGAATGATATGCAATATTGACGAAACATACTCTATTAATAAAGTCCAGTAATAAATAAAAGCCTCGAAAGAATCAAACCTCACGAACTGCTTCACAATAAGCGTAATTCCCCATTGCTCTATGAGCTTCATCAATGACCAAACATACCAAGTACTTCACCAAACATGTACCTGAAACAAATTAGGTCATGCACAAAAAAATAAAATAAAGCTAGAGCTATATCAGACTATGCAAAGCATTTGTATATGACACATAAAAAATCAATATTCAGATAATTTATGAAATTAAATGACATTAAAAATCACCAGAATGAATATCCTTTTCTAATACTTGAGGAGTGACAAAGAATACTCGCTTCTTTTTCCAAAATTGAGCCCTTTTGGGGGGACTTAGCTGACCAGTCATATCAACTGTCCATTCCTGCAATTAATTTTTCCCCAATACTTCAAGATTTTCATCAAAGAAAAGATAAAAGTGAACAAGAAACAAGAAAACAAGTTGTTACTTGAGGTATTCCAACAATATTGTGGCAAGCTTCGATCTGCTGCATGACGAGTGGCCGAGAAGGAGCGGCAAAGACTATTTTGCCTGTTGTGAAAGGAAGCATAAGATGATTTTATCGGTTAAAAGGGTGGGTCAGTGGCGTTGAAAGAGTAAGACTTGTGGTTACATAAGATAAGGCAGCACAAGAAATTACCTTGAGGAAACCATCTGAAGTAGTTATACATGACAACTGCAGCAATGAGTGTTTTGCCAAGTCCCGTTGGCAAGGCCACCAATGTGTTGGAGAAGAGTGCGGACTGGGTAATATCAAATTGATAGTCACGGAGAGGAACATTAACTGCAATGCAAATTCCAAAAGGTGATTGATTAAAACTCTTCAAGTGTGAACGAAAGTGTAGGGAAACAACAGCTGTACCCGGATATATCCAGGTTTTGGCTGCCTCGGCATCGATGTGGTGGACAAAGGTAGGGTTTTCGCCATCTTCTTCGAACTGCGGTGTTGGGGATTCCTTCTTGAGAGCCGATTGCTGCTCTCCCTTTCTCTGTGCGTCACTCGCCATCTGGCAAACAACGTCGATTTCTCTAGCAGCTGCTTCCCAATCAAACTCCTAAAATTGCATGCATTAACAGTCGAAACGATGAGACTTGGTTGGAGTTTGTAAATAGCAAGAAAGCTACTTTTCCATTTTCATACCTCGTCGTCCATGATATCCAAAGGATTATTGGATGTCATTCGATAATTCAGAATTTTTTTTCAAGATCCTTCATGCTAGTAGTGACTCACTCGCACACCCACGCCAAAAAGAAAACAAATTCAGAATGGCGCCAAAATGTTCACTGAAAATACGCTTCCAGGTTTAATATGATAATAAAAAAATAAAAATTATTTATTATTACCGTTAAAATAAAAAAATAGTATTAAATTTATAAAGAAAGAGTCATATTTATGTAATTTAATCATAACATATTTTGTTTTATAATTTGAGTATAAATAATTATTTATAGGAGATAAATTAATTGCATTCAAAAAATTATTATTAAAAATAAAAATACAATAATAAAATAATTTAAATTAATAAAAGTAAAACTTAATAATATATATATTAGAAAACGTATACATATATATAGTATAAAACATTTACGAAGTGCTACTAAAAACAATTTCACTATTATTACATATGAACTGTAGACATTGTCTATAATAACATTTTGAAATTTAAAATCAGAACAACCGTTAGTTATTTGTAAAATATAATTATGGTGAACAATTAAAATATAACTTTTCACCTTCATGTTTAATCTTAGAGATTATATTTTGTCTTGTAGTGGTATTTTTATAGGTAATTTTTTCTTCTATTTCTTAATTTTATTTTTTTTCTTTGGGGATCTTTTTTTCTTTCTGCTTCTTACTCTGCTATTTTTTTTTTTTACTTTGTGTTGATTGTTCT
>Ga0209589_1000203_pt1 | contig 70058 bp, 41 predicted proteins | sample CowpeawhiteBW_FD_187525 | JGI IMG/M metagenome (GOLD analysis project Ga0209589, IMG submission 187525) | Root nodule microbial communities of legume samples collected from California USA - Cow pea white BW (SPAdes) (version 2) | ecosystem: Host-associated > Plants > Roots > Nodule | place: USA... | reverse complement strand
AAAAAAAAAAAAAAAAAAAAAATATATATATATATATATATATATATATATATATATATAATCCCCTCTAAATAACATAAAAAATTTCCTAAAAGGGAAATTAGAAAATAAATTATGAAGCCGAATATTTGTTCTGCACAACCTAATGTGATCCAATTGTTAGCAAAACTTGTATAATACTGTAACTAGGTAATGAAGCTTCCTATGATCATGATTAATGTTTGAAGTGTTGTCGCCATTATTTTCATTGACCCTGACCATTTTGACCATATAGCTTCCACTGTTCTGTCTAACTTTTCTTGGATATTATTGCTGAAGGTAACACCATGTTCTTCTTCCTTCTCATATTCGCACGCGTTGTGATTGCGAAGAAGATGGGTGGTTGGAAAGCCATAAACATGACTCTTCTTTAACCTTCTCACTCTTTTGTTTTGTTCGTCTTTTTCTTCTTCTTGGGCAAGTAAATGAGGTGGTGGATACTGATCCAAATCTTTGTGTTCCCACTCTTCAATATCCATGCCAAAATCTTCGTCACTTGCACCCGCCATTGCCAACGCTTCCAGAGAAACCGACATTATTATTGTCTCTGCTAGCTGGTCCTACAAAATCAAAGTTTTGTTTTCGGAGTGGTTTAACTGTCTTGTCTCAATTCTCAACTTCTGAAAAATGTTCAATTGATCTTGCATGGTTCTGCTGCAAATTATACTATATATAGGAACTCAAATTGCGCGGGTGCATGGAGAATCACGTGAGATGTTATAGGTCAACCAAACCAAGTACAGTGGTCATAACATAACAGATGATCGAGGTGATGCAATTGCAAACGTAGTGGTTGTCAAATTTCAACCCTAAGAATAGTATGAAGTGGGGCCAGCCGCCATGACTATATCTCGAGCGTGGCTCTATATTATTGTTTCTTTCATGATTGCATTAGTTGATAGTTATCTCCATGATGAAAAAGTTTTTCATCATCTACTTCTTTTACTAAGTTCAAACAACTTTTCTTAAATGATTTTTAACAAGAGCGTTAAGTGATGAAATCGTTTTTTTTTAAGTGTTAATTTATTTAATAATATTATTGTCGTCATATAAAACACAACAAAAACATATTTTTTTTATTGTAGTTTATTTGTTTCTTTATATATGGTAATTAATGTTTTCTAATATAGATCAAGAAATAAAATTATTTGTATTATATTTTATTAAAGGAAAAAATTGTTTAACATCTGACTATTATTTAACAATTTTTATAAAGATACGATAGTGTTAACAAAAATTAATTTTTATATTGTTAAAAGAAAGATAAAATAAATAATTATAAAGAATAGTTGATTGTAGAAAAATAAATATGATGTCAAAATATATATATATATATATATATATATATATATATATATATATATATATATATATATATATATATATTCGAAACAATCATCATCGAAGTGAATTTAGAAAAGAAAAATAAAATTGGACTGGATGGGACCCTGATTACATTAACGTTTGTCAATGTATGATACCATTAATTATGTTTATTAACATGAACTGTTTTTATACATGTGCAGAATCTATGAAATATTAGTATACTCTATTAAGGGATATATAAAAAAGTTGTTTTTAATATACTTAAATATTACAAAGTTTTAATTACTTTGATCCTATTTAATGTTATTATTTAAAGTTCACATTTTACAATGATGTATAATATAAAGAAAGTTGTTATTTGTGACAGTCAAGCCATCTCCTATTAGATCATAATTAATACGTAGTTTCAGGCTTAAAATATATGTCTCAATGATAAATGTGTTAAAAATTTCACAATTCAAAAATTTAAGATATATAAGTTGATAAGTTGATGCAAAATTTATCTTAAAATTTAATTTTATGAGATTAAGGTAAATTAAAATCGATTTTTTAATAATAAATGTAAAGATAGTTAATTTATAGGTTTAGAGGTAACGCCTTAAGTTTTGTATCTTCGTCAACACCACAGTCGATCTGAGCATGCACTTGTCTGCATTTCTAGTCTCCATTCTCAAACTATATAGTTTCATGTACATTCTTAATGTACAATAGCTACCTAAGTTATATTTATTATGCCGAATTAATTTTGTCAGATGTTTAAATCAGTGAGATGTCAATCCACTTCATGTCTCATTGTATTAGTAAATGTGATTAAGTTACTTATTTACATTAACAACCCTGCTTTCACTTTATTCTTGATTTATTTACACTTCATTTCCCCCTCTAAGTTACTTATTTATATAAACTACGTGCGTGTTATCTCAACCAAATGCACTCTTAACGAAGAATAAACAAATTTGGTGATGTATTTGTGTCCTCTCAACCAAAGACACTCTCAACGAAGAATAGAAAAAAAAATGGGTATCATCAGCCATGCTAGGTGTGGAGAGACCTGAAAAGACAACCTATGTGATGGTGTTTCAAAAAGGAGCTTGCAAAAAGGGCAGCCCCAAAAAGTGAAGATCGAAACCCTGATTCCAATTTCATATGTAGTAAAAGTTTTCAAACACATCTTTCCTTTTTGGACTCTTCCTCTAATTTCAACGCCATAAGAGTCTACCACCGGCCTCTGAAAGGTCAGTGTCCTACACCTTCAGGACCTTCTCTTCTTTTCTTGTACCAATGAAAATTAGAATAAAGAATAGTTTTAATGTGGATAAGTGTGATATCTTCCAATGTTATAAGAGAATTTTAATGCTTCAAAAACTGCAGCAATTATCACCTTGTTCATTTATTTGATTATTTAACTAGTTTTTTCAGACACAAAATTTGTAATGATCTTTTATTTCGGTGTGTGTTTGATGAAAACTTATAATCCTTCAATAAAACAAAGACATAAATACAAATAAAGCAATAAAATTCAATATGAATATCCCATGAATACATACATATGCAATATCAATTACTCGGAAACCCTAAAACTTCCCTTAAACAGTAGTCATCAATGGATCCAAAATCATCAAAAAACCCTTCCGGCAACTCCTCGTCCCCAAAGCAATTACCCAATCCAAATCCACTTTCGGTCGTCAGCATTGGATTTTCTTCATCACACTCCGCCACTTGCTTCCCTTTATCCTCTTCGTCGCACGCGAGCGCAGGCGCGTGGCCCTCAAACAGCGCAATGTGGCCGAACAACTTGTCCTTCCTCGAGAACGTGGTCCCGCACGTGCACTTCCACCTGCACTCTCCGCAGTGCTTTGCGTGGCTTTTCAAATCCGAGAGCACCGAGAAGTGCTTCTTGTGGCACCGGGTGCACGAATACATCTTTGGACAGTGGCTCCGCTTGAAGTGATTCTTCAAGCACACCACCGACTTCAGCGGCCGGAACCGCCGGTGGAGCTTGTTCCGGTTGCAGCCTTCGAACGGACAAGAGAACCGCATCGCGCGCCGCGCCGCGCCGGTTTCCGACGGCCTCGCCAGTGCCTCCGGAGTCTTGAACTGGTCCCCGTGCGCTCGCATGTGCATGCGGAGATTCGCGTCGCGCCGGAAGCCTTTCCCGCAGATCTCGCAGAAGTGGATGTGCTCCGCGAGGAGTTCCACGGCGTCGAGCTCCACGATTTCACAATCCACGACATCGTCTTCGACGCCGTCATCGTCCTCGGGAGGTTCGAGTTTGGAATCGAGTAGTTGCTTTGTTTTATCGGTGGCGGATGGTTCAGGCTTCGGATACGACGACGCATCTGGTGTGACGGCGGCGGTGGAATGTTGGGAGTAAGTTACGAGGGCGGCACCGTTGACGATGATTTGGTGGATGGATGAGATGATGTGGGTGGAGACCATAGCGATTTGATCGGTGGTGAGAGGAGTGTTGGTGCTGATGGATTGAGATAGGAAGTGCTGTAGAGAATCAATTCTGGTCCGAACCTGGGAGAGGTTCTGAAGCGGAAGCTGAGGGTTTGCAGTTGTATTCGGATCCTGGTCGTTAAAATTTAGGGTCGGATCTGCGTTTGGGTTGAAGTTGAAATTGGACATGATTTCGATTAGGAAGTTCCAAGGCAAAGGGAAAGAGGGGAGAAAGAGGGTGCGGGATTTGGGATTGGGTTGTGTTTGTGTTGCTGTGAACTCACATGGATTCAAGTTAAACCAACTATTTGCGTTGACCCTTTAAAATTTAAGAAATTGATGCAGAGAGACACCTGGGCTACAATGCTGGTACACAATTATAGAGACAAGGAAGGTCTAAACTATATTTTATATTTCACTAGTTTTTTGTTGTGTAAATTAAAAAAGATAACAAATTTCATGAAATAGGTATAAATTTAAAGAAACAAATTTATTGAAAGTAATATATTGCAACATTATTCATAAAATAACTAATGTTTTAGAGAAAAAAAAATACTAAACTTCAACTAAATTCCTAACCCATCCAACTTGTTTTATGAATAACTTATTTTTCATGAAAACAAAAATAAAAATTGGGAAATTAACTTCTCTAAACATAGTCTAGTAAAAATCAGATACTTCAAGTTTTCTTTAGATGCGAGTTATCAATTAATTTTTGTAAATAATTGATCTGTGTCGAAAAAAAATTATCACCTTTAGTGTAGTTACGTTTTCACAGGATTCAAATTTGGTACACTGTTTACGAAATCTGAGACTAGTTATTTATTTAGGTCACCAACAAAAATTTATATACATAAACAAAAGTTCCAATAATCTTTATCGCTCAGCTGTTTTTAGGATTAAAATGGTAATTTACTTTATACAGAGTATAGATAAGTATCAAAGTTTTGTTTTCAGAATATTAATCACATTTAATATATATATATATATATATATATATTACTAATTTCAAGTTGTTCCAACATTTCTTTTAGACAATTTTAACGAAAAATTAATAAGAAAAAAAATCCCTTTTACAATCAAGGATTTAATAACTCAAATTTGGGATTAATCTCCACAATTTAAAAAAGTTATCCCTTCTATTTAGATAATTAGAAATTGCTTCCTAGTCAATTCATGTTTGGTTTGTATTAATATTGCCAAACACTATTTTACGTGATTTTTTTTTTTCGATATACTCCTTTCAATGATATTTGGACCGATAATGTTTGGTTACAAAAGCTAAATCTTTTTTTGATCAGACTATATGGATTCAGAACACAATTTTCTAATTAGGTGGGTAAAAAAAATGTACCCAACGTGAGGGATAAAAATACATTTAATTTTGTTGATTATAAAATTTTTTAAAGTTCAATATAATTAAGACCTTTGATTTTCGGCCATTGACTTTGACCATATACAATAATGGATGTCCATTATCTCGCCTTCATTCTATATTGCATGTCACTTTCTTGACTTCAAGTAGTTAAAAACACAGAAATGATTTTTTGTTTTTTTGTTCATTGATTTTCCCGGGCGTAAGATAAACTCTCAGTCAAGAAAAATATGTTAATTTATTGTTATACTCCTCAACTTGATTAATAGAGTTATTATTGAACTAAATCCTTCATTTATTATGTGTTTACATTGTTATTATATTGAACATGATTCTGTTATTCTAACATAATTTTTCTTTTATTTTTTTACAATGTAAAATAAAATATATTCGTTGAACGCAATTTTGACTATTTTCCACACGTATTCTTATTCACCTAAATCTTAAGACATTAAATATTTTACCTTCCCACCAATTTCTCATATTCTTTGAAAATGTAAATAAGCGATTTTTTTTTAACTACTCTCTTCTTTCCTATAAATAATTTAAATATTTTTTTATCCTGTTTATTTAAAAAATGGCCTAAATTTGAGCTATAATAATAGCTTTATATATGATACAACCACATTTCTTTTCAAGTTAAGTATAGCTTTTCTACAAACTTTACTAAATTAATGTGTTTGATATTTTCAAAATATATAAACGGTTTAATATTTCTTACAATGACAAATGAGGAAAAAGACATAATGCGTATTGAAAATGATACTTGACAAAATTGGTCAACTAAAGAATGGAAATGAATTAAAATGATAAGTTTTAAATAGGACTCTTCCCTTATTGATTGCATTTGATTATCACGACGATTATTATTAGTATGGAGTTTTGTGTATTTGGAGAATAGCGAAAAATATTTACAAATTATTTATTGTCTCAAATTTCAAGAAGCATGAGAACTTTCAAAGTGAGAATCATTTAATTTAGTAGGATTCGTTTTTGGAATTATTTTTGTTTTCACATACGATTATAATATTTTAATATCATGTTTATTAAAATAATATTATTAAGAATAATTATCGTATTTAAAATATTATTTGTTTTGAATTTGCTCTTAAAATGTGTTTGAGAGATTAAAGAAAAATGTGTATATAAATTATTTGTAGTCTCGACTGTTAAAAAACATTAAGTGTACTGATCAATCAATGGCAAATAGACTTTAAAAAGCATTAAAACTATAAATTATTATGTTATATTATTTTAATGAATACTTTTATTTTCTGTATTGATTTTTCATGGTTGGGGTAAGAAGTGGTCTTTCCTATTTTTTTATTTTCTTCTTTTAGGTAGATCCGGTGGAGGTTTTTCGTAAAACTATGTTTAATTTAATGTTAATCTCGTGGCTAAGCTCGCATGTCTCACAAGTAAATGGGAAGGTTCGTCTCTTTCGTTGCCGAATGGTTCATATCCTATGCATCACCTATTTGAGTAAAATAATAGGTTATATTACATCACTAATTTTGGGTAATTAAACGGTTCAATGTTTTAGTTTCATGTTTGTTAACTTTTAAAATATATAAACGTGAGAAATAGATTATTTGACAAATAATTCTTCCTTGATCATATATATATATATATATATATATATATGATTGACACTGATAATATTATTTTAACAAATTTAAAATTTGAACAATACTAATAATTAATTTCTAATTCAATACGCATATGTTGTTAGTAATGAGAAATTAATAATTGTATTTACATTATTTTGATATTCATACAAAAAAGTATATATGTTCTTATCGGACTTAGAAATTTTTAAGATCATTTAACATTTTAAACTCCGATGATTCGGTTTCTTATCTAAATTTTCATTTATAGTTGTTGGCCTCAATCAATTCTTGATCTTCTCAAAAGGTTGTTGGTCCTCGTTGAAAAAAATATAGTAACTCTCAAAGCTTCTCCAACTATCAAGTCAAAAAGAGTATAATCTTAAATTCTAGTTGTATTATTATCAATTTAGAGCAAACCTTATAACTACTACCTATTATTCTATTTATAGGAAAGGTTGGTGGGGCTTTACCATAAAAGGATTAGTAGAGGTTCAATTGTTGGAGATTCATATTCATTGGAAATAAGACAACTTACAATATATAAGTGGATGTAATTTTCACTATACAAATCAATCTTATGGGTGTTTAGTGAGACTTAAAATTCACTAGTTAGCGAAGTACCAAAACCACGAGTTTTAGCATATCTTAACCCAACAACTGCCTAATCTTGTTTACTTGCCTTAACTATGTTTTACATGTGTTTATGGTGATGTCCTTTTGAGGTTGATTCGTGTGGTTCCCAATTATTGGACCGCACACCTCGGATAATGATTGTCTGGTAATTGGTCGATAACTATATCATCAACGATAACAAAATATAATAATAATAAAAATAACAATAATAATAATAATTATATCATAACATATTTTATAATATTTTGAAGATATAATAAAATATAATTATAAATTACTTTAATTTTGTTTGTCATTTTTTAAAGTTCTCGTAATTATTTAAATAAATGTTTTCAATATAATTTCATTGACTACCAAATTTATTCCTAAAGATTTATAAAACATTTCATTTTGTTTACGAATATTCCAGAATATAATTAAATCCTATGGAACTAACTTTTTTTTTTCATTTTTCAAATATTATCAAGTGTAAAACATAATTTTCTAAGTTTAAATCTATTGATAGGACAGTTATTTTAGGATACCTCATCATTAACATGTGACACTTTTTTTTTACTACACCTGTATTTTTGTAAATCTTATTTGGTGTCAATTATATTGTTTAATGTGAAAGTATGCATTTTTTATTTCAATATATTTGTAGTTTGGAAAAGGTAAAATAAATTTATTTAATTTTCCAAATTCAAAATTGATATTTGAAGTTATTGTAATTTAAAATATGTTTGTTTTATCTTTCTTTTGAAAACCCTGTCAAAAAATTGTTGCTTATATAGTAATTGCAAGCTGTTCATATGATAATTTGTTTCAATTTTATATTTTTATTACTACACATTCATTTTTATTTTAAAATTATTTAAATATAAGAATAAGAATATTGATTCAAATTATAAACTTTGAAATTGGAGAAACTAAACAAATATTGAAACATTTTTTATATGAAAGCACACTTGAATTTGAAAGTTGATGCTTAGAACCGTTTTTACACAATCTGTCACGTCACGGATATTGTGGAGGGCAATAGTGGCGCGTTCTAAAACTGTAATCACTTTTTCCCCTCTCCTCTTATTTTCGCAAGATTTTTCTCAAACGCCGTTTTGCTTTGCATTTTCTCCATTGCTTCGCCATCTCCATTCGCTCTTCCTCCCAACCAAACCCTCCTTGTCTCTTTTTCTCGCCACTTCCATTGATAACAGAAAGGCATCTTCCTGCGCAACAAACCCTAGCGATTCGAAGCTACGCGCGAAGAGAGGAACAGCCATTGAACCTTCGGCGATGGCGGTGTGCGACGCGATTCACTGAGTTGAACCGGATAAAGATCTGAATCGCGGTGATCGGTTCGACGCGCTCATGGGTGCTGCGGGTTCCAAGCTCGAGAAAGCTCTCGGCGACCAATTCCCCGAAGGGGAACGCTACTTTGGCCTCGAGAATTTCGGCAATACTTGTTACTGCAACAGCGTTTTGCAGGTCTTCGCCGATTCTCACTTATTAATCCGATTTCGAATTCGTTTGTGTTATTTGGAAATCGCCGATTAATTAATTAATTAATTATTATATGGCTGATTTGGTTTTTATGGTTCTCTTTGAGAAATTTTGATGACTGTGTTCTCTGAGTTGTAAACTTGTAAGGAAAACGATGTCGTCGTGAAAGAAGGTCAATGTGTTTAACTTTCAATAGTTTGGTTCATGAATGAATATGTGAATAGGCATTTTTACTTGTTTGCCACGGGATTTTTTAATGTAAATAAGAAATTACCAAGGATGGAATTGAAAGACGTAGATAAACGTTTGAGAATCGTCTGTCATACACGCCTTCAAAACCCCGTTCCTCCTTGAATTTTGTTTTCGTGTGAATGAGCAAATTGTTTCCATTGACTGAAAAAGTGGATTGTCATTTTCTTTGAGTATTGCATTAATGTATGTGCTTTGTTTTCCTTGTCTTTAACTTGAATTTGGTCTACTCAATAAATAGCAGAAATAATTGTCATTTCTGATAATTGGAAAGAATACTGAAAATTGTAGACGGCATACCAGCCATTCAAAATAGATAGACAAATGTCATGGGATTTGTCTTACCTTCCAGCAGCGTAAAGTCTTCCAATTCTGATGAATTATGTTTCGATATCAGTAGTTTGTCACATATACTAGGTTGGAATTTGAATACGTCGTAACCATTTTAATAGTTCTACACAAAATTAGTCTTTTTTACTCTGTCTGCAGGCACTATACTTCTGTGTTCCTTTTCGAGAACAATTGCTAGAGTATTATGCAAATAACAAGAGCTTGGCAGATGGTGAGGAAAATCTTTTGACTTGCTTAGCCGACTTATTTTCACAGGTAAAATTTGGTTTTTCTTTCGTGAGACCTCTTCACAGTTCTTACATGATTGAGTGGTGCATGATTTGCTATTAGTTTGTGTTATCTTCACGACAAAACAGGCGTTATATCTTTCTTTCTCCAGCTAATGCTCTTACCTGCTTATTTTTTTTTTCATGCTACTAGGTTAACCTATATTGTTTGGTTTGGTATAGATAAGTTCTCAGAAGAAGAAAACGGGTGTTATTGCTCCCAAACGATTTGTTCAGAGGTTGAAAAAACAGAATGAACTCTTCCGTAGCTATATGCACCAGGTATGTGCTTTAAACTTAAACTGACAAGAATGGGCACTCAAAGCAGATAGAGATTACTCTAGAAATTTGAAACTTAGTTTTCTTTACGGTAATAACACAGAATGTTTGTAGGTGTACAGTACTAGGCTATGTTTATGTGTCTGCATGTTTTTGATCCTATGTTTGCAGACGCCTTTTGTGTATGTCCCTACTTAGCTGCTCGTGAGTAGTTTTCTTTACGGTAATAATACAGAATGTTTGTAGGTGTACAGTAATAGGCTATGTTTATGTGTCTGCATGTTTTTGATCCTATGTTTGCAGACGCCTTTTGTGTATGTCCCTACTTTGCTGCTCGTGAGTTGCATCCAATCTAAATATTAGTCTTAGCATTTTATTGCCACTGGGGCACTATTGATAGCAAAATGGTTTAGATTTATATCTTGTAGCGAAACTTGAAGTTGAAGGCTTGGTTAATGACCGGAACTGAGAGTTATGGGCTAGATCTTAGCGAAACTTGAAGTTTGAGGCATGGTTAATGATCAGAACTGAGAATTATGGGCTGTGATACTGTAAATTGGATTCTTGAATTAACCTTGTGCAGAATGGTATTATGTATTATAAACTTACAATTGTAATTTGTGTTCTTCTTATTAATCTTGATTGTATAATTGTGTTTTGAACTTGTTAAAGTGTTAGATACATGCGCTAGTCTTTTGAAACTTGGAGCATTGCACCTTGATTTAATTGATCTTCCAGCTTGGTTCATCGGGTTAAATAATTACAACTTGTTTTGTTCAAAATAAAGGGTTTATACATCTCAATTTGTTTTAGTTTATACCATTTATTTATAAATGTATTGTTAACTCTGTTTACTGGGTCAGTGTACTGTTTATTGCACAATGTCTCTTATTCTTCTAGTTTTTGTTTTTGAAAACACACACACACACACACCATTTAAGATTAGAAAACAATAATGTCATTGTGAATCTACTCTATTTTTTTGGTAGGATGCTCACGAATTCTTGAACTTTTTGCTAAATGAACTTGTTGACATTCTGGAGAGAGAGGCCAAGGCTGCAAAAAATGATCAAGAAACATCACCACCTTCTGAAAAGGCTGCAAATGGACCTAATAATGGTCTACCTAATGGCTCTAAAAAAGAGCCTTTAGTTACTTGGGTGCACAAAAATTTTCAGGTGATTTAATGTCTTTATTTTAGTATGTTGTGTTAAACGTAAGGGTTTGGACACAAACTATAAGGTTTTATTGATAGAATTCAGGAATTAAGCCAGAATATATGATGACACTAACAGAGGCCCACCAAGTCGTCACTCCTTAAAACCAACTATAGCAATTGAATATGCACACTCCTAATAATCTGTCACATATCCTATTTATGGAATCTATGTATAACTGTTATAAAACATGGTAAATAACTCTTTCGCAGTTACTTAACTTACAATAGCTTCCAAGCAGCACCCGATAACTGTCCCACTGTGTTGTTTGTGCAAAGCTTGGAATATCTATAAACTTGAACTTTGTATTGCATTAAATCTATTGCACTCCCTCCCTCTCGTCACCCTTTAGGAATCTCATTTTTGTGAATTGTTTTGGTCAGGGAATTCTCACCAACGAAACTAGGTGCCTGCGTTGTGAAACTGTGACAGCTAGGGATGAAATATTTTTTGACTTGAGCCTTGATATTGAACAAAATAGTTCAATTACGAGTTGTTTGAAGAACTTCAGTTCAACGGAGACATTGAATGCTGAAGACAAATTTTTTTGTGACAAGTGCTGCAGGTATAAACTTGACTTCTAACTTTGATTTTATAATTACCTGAATACTTTTGTAGCGTCAGCTGTTACACACGGCTTCATAAGATCGATTGTGAAAGAAAAGGGTCAGTTCAGCTAATTTGAATTATGTGCATAGCTGAACCTTTCTATTGCTTGTTTAAGTGAGGATTTTTTTTGGTTATGAAGCAGAGATTTCAAATGGCTTATAAGTTATATATTATTTGTTGGCATATTGTCATTCCTTTTAATTAAAAATAGATTGCTATAAATGATTTTTTACTAATACTATGACGTCATGTTTCTGGGTAGTGGGCAAAATATAGATGAGGTTTGATAGTTGTTAGTGCGGTGTGTAAAAGACCAATGTAGTATCGTCTGTTTTATTTTTTGTCTGTTTACTGGTCTGATAACCAAGGTGTGAACTTTCTATTATTATTATTATTAGTTTGCAAGAAGCTCAGAAGAGAATGAAGATAAAGAAACCACCTCACGTCTTGGTCATACACCTTAAGCGTTTTAAATACATTGAACAGCTGGGACGCTACAAGAAGCTGTCTTACAGGGTTGTCTTCCCTCTAGAGCTGAAATTAAGCGATACTGTTGAAGATGCAGATATTGAGTATTCTCTATTTGCAGTAGTTGTTCATGTTGGGAGTGGGCCCAACCACGGGCATTATGTAAGCCTTGTGAAAAGCCACAACCACTGGTTATTTTTTGATGACGAAAATGTTGAGATGATTGATGAGTCTGCTGTTCAGACATTTTTTGGGTCATCGCAAGAGTATTCCAGCAATACAGACCATGGTTACATTTTGTTCTATGAGAGCATTGGCTCCGGTAACAGGAACTAGAAGGAGGAGCCTAACGAGTTTTAGGTACTTGAATCATTTGGACTTGTGTTTTTCATCTGTTTATGGTTATTTATTTTTCTTTATTTTATTAAACCTGCTTGAGGAGTTATACGCGATTTAACGAGAGGATACGGGTTGTGAAAATGTATACTTAGCGGTCGACATGTACAGTGGATAGTGGAAGCACTGTCCTTTCCCCCTTCTTTCTTTTCTTTAGCAATAAGAGCAGTGTATATCAATTTCGCCGACAGTGTAATCACGATTTTAATCGTTAAATCAATAGAAACACAATGAAATGTCAAGTCCTGTCCTGTCTGATCAGTATTTAAGTTTTACTGGGATGGACCTAGCTTTGTTTTGAGGAGTTATATGTAGTAAATAACTGAATATAACTTAATCGACATGTATAATTCAAAGTTATATTGTAGTATTTTTTTTATCCGTGAGTGCGTAAATAAAATTTGACGTTTTTTATCCGTTTATTATTTTCATTTTTATTCTAACAACTTACTAATCAGGAGGGCAATTAGGGTAGCCATGCCTACTGCATCAACAAAGAGAAACCAAGTTAGGTTGGGGCCAACTCACCACAATCAATTTTGCCCAATTTTACACAATCTAATATATAATTTACCGTAAAAAATTTAGATATGCATAGAATAAGTATAAGGATTTAAAATTAATCGAGTCCTATCGGATAATTAATCCAAAACCTAAAATCAAACGTTAAACAATCTACTTAAATGAAAATCTCCTGACTCCAAATTCTTTTGAACAATTATTAAAGAGCGGCATTAATATTTAGAATTACAATGTTCCATATCGATAACATCTGTATTTACACTGGTATATATATAAAAAATTCAGTCATAATGATTTCTTTGTAACTAAAATATTAAGGAAATGATTTTTTTTCCTTTTACTGATTAGCAAACATAGAATCCAAATGGAATAAGGTTTCCGGTGACAGCTTCTGCACTGTCATAATTGTTGGAAGGTGGATCCAAGATTGTCTGAACTGAGATTGTATTTGCGAGACTAGTGACCATGGTAGCGTGGTGTTGTCATACTTGTGTTGTGTTAGGCTGTAAATCATATTGCTCTTTATTTTTCAAGTTAAAAAACGAGGCTCAAGTACGAAAATGGGAACCTCTGTTCTCTAACTGTTTCTTTGCTGGGTGGGGTGCTTTCATAATCACATTAAAGCATTCTGCTCTGTAAATGCTACACTCGTCTGTACTTCACCTCACTCCACGTTTTAATGTCTGTCAAGGGGGGATCACAACGCTCTCTATATTTTTCATTATAAGAATGCAAGAACTGCCTTTCTAAAAACACTCTAATATTTTATTCCAGATTTGATTCACACATCTTATACTTTTATTACACTCTGTATACAACAATATCACATTTTAATGTTATGCATTTTCTTCTATAAATTGTTTGTCGGTAGTTGAAAAATTAAAAGATGTACCGCATTCTCCTTTCCTCCTAAACATCTAATTTCAAGTTATATCGGTTAAAATATGACAACTCTTCGGCTATCTCCATTCTTCAATAACCCTGCATAAACAAAAGTTAAGCTCTTGGAGGTTTACTTCTAACAAGTGCATGCAGACATGAGAAGAATATGTTCCGTCCAAAACTTCTTCAAGATCAAGACCTCATCAAACTACCCTCTTCCTTCACAAATATCTGAAAAATGCAATGCCTACAAGACTAGGCTTTACTATTGTCTAGTTAAAGTTAGAAACATTTAGTCTGTGCTGTGTCCTTTAGAAATATATATATAAATTTAGAAACACTTAGTATCCACCGTTTTATCTTAAGGCATTAGGTCTGGTAAAGTAAGATATGAAATGAAGTGATCTAGTTTGGCACGTACACGTAGGATCCTGTTATATGCATAGTCCCTTAAAGATAGTTATGTATATGTATACCTTAAAATCTGAAATTTGAATCCTATCCACAGAAACTCGCTGTCTGAAACCTATTGATTTGTTGACTACACCTTGGCCAAAAGGCCTAAACTTTTCTGAAACCTTTCACCTGTTTGATTCTTATCTTCTTCTTTTGGAATCACACTCATGTGTTTGATTTATTTCCACCCAAACCAATTTCGCTTTGATCGTAGAATTGGATAAACAAGCAGAGAGCCAAAGTAGAAAAGGGAACAAACATTGAAAGCAAAAGATAACAAAAACTTTGGACCACACCACAAGGTGTTCGGGTACCGTCCTATTCTGGACCAGTTCACCCTCTACTACTATAACGACTTATATTGGTGTACTTTGATGGAGTGAGCTACATGAGAAAAAGTCTTTCTCGTTCACACCTTGAAAAGTGCAAGACACAAGAAGTATATGAAAAACCAGAAATATTTTGGATACATCAATACAAACAGAGAGGAAAAAAATAATAATATTTTAGATCAATGAATATTTAAATTATTTCTCAGCATTTATTTTCTCAGCAACCACTCTATTATTTTCATGTTCCCTTCTCCCTTATTTCCCTCAACCACACAAGAAACACCTTGAACCGCTGCTATGATTCAGAAAGGTTTGTGCATTCCAATGAATTATTTATTTCAGTTTCATTACTCACGTCTCTTGTCAGGTGCAACAAAAGTCCAAACTCAGCTGAAGAATGCGTTCTGTATACAAAATTTGCAGTAATGAAACCATAATGCACAAGCAAGCAAACCAACATGTTACATTTTAATTATATCATATGATTTCCATGACTATGATACTTTGACAAATTTCATTAAGGTGCTGCCGTGTGCATTGTTTTGTTAACAAAACTTTGCTTTCCGATATCATGTTAATATTTTGTTTATGGATAACAGACATTCATTAGCAAGATGTAATTAGATATGTGTAGAAAACAAGACTGACATATAAATAAATTAAATTATTAAAATAATCAAGACCTTGAAACATGCCAGGGGTGCGCATTATATAAGTGGATCACTGAAATCTGCATAACGGGTCAAGCCTTAGCCAGCCGAGAGATGATGTGGGAGTTCAAGTTTTGAATGAAATATATATTTTAAATTTAATTAAACTTAAATAATTTATAAATTTAAATATTTTTAATTAAGAGTATTTACATTTATTTGTTTTTGTTGTTTTTTATCAACAGGGTAATGTATTGTTATTTTTTTTCTCTAATTTTTTTCCTTAATTTATTTCTTTTATCTTCGGTATTTTTTAATTTAGTGGTTAATTCTTTCATTCTACCAATAAAAATGAGTTTACCCATAATATGAGAGAAATCGAAAAGAAAAGACGCAAGTTAATAGATAAACTAGAGTTTAAAAAACAAAAACAACAATCATATATAATTTATTAATGAAACAAAAAACGGTAGATTATTTAAATACAAATGATCTTAAATACTTAATAAAAAAATCATTTTAATAAAATTGAAATTAAAAATACATACATTTATAAGATATGTAAAACTTAATTATAACTTTTCTTAACATTAAAATATGAACGCTTTGAATAATGTTTCATTCACACCAACAGTTTATTAGCATTCTTAATATTTTAATAACATATTTATATTAATTTTTTATTTATTAAAATATAGAGACACTGACTGTGTTTTGTTGGCATTCAATACTTATAATAAAATTGTAGTAAGGTTTGTGAAAAAAATTATTAATACATACGGAAATTACTCTTTCCCCTATGAGATGTGGAATGGGCCAAGATTTTAATATCGATTATGTATTAATGAAATGGGCCTAAATGTCTGATCGGTGGTGGATCTGCAAGACTGTAACCTTGGGGAGGGTGGGTGGGCCCGTACGTCATTGACCGTCACATATTAAACGCCGTCTCGTGTGTCTGTTGTCTACCTTTCTCACAAACAACACCCAATAATGCAACACACGCACGCGTAACAAAATCCTAAGTCACACCTGTTAAATTAATTCAGGTGAGATTAAGGTAATTAGGTAGTGAGTGATTGATAATTTTTTTAAAGATATTGTTAAATTATAATTTTTAAATGTAAACATTATAAAAAATATTATTAATTTAGTAATAGTTATTTTAAATACATCAGTTAACAAAAATTTTGAATAAAATAATTTAATTAAAATAGTTAATTTTATGTTGCATGTGATGGACATTATTATATAATTATTTTTTCATTCAAAAGAACGGCTTTCAATTTTTTTTCCAATTAGGTCAGATACGTTGGAAGATATATAATTGTATCATATTAAAGGAATAAGTGTTTTAATAATAAAAAAAAAAAAGTGGTGCTAGTGGCTTAGAGTGTCATTTTCTTTATATGTGTATGTATAGAAGAATAAGAATGGAGATAATAAAGAAAGACGAATGTAGAACAAGATGAATCCACCACGGGTTGAGATGGAACAGTTAGTAAACCCGTGACTCTGTTTGTCTGGTTGTCCGTGCCACCCAATGCACCTTTTTTTCTTCACAGCTTTACTCACATCACATGCATTCATAACAAACAACACACACTTCCATTTTTGCCCCCTTCACTTTTTTTAGTATATAAAAAATCAAACACTTTAATTTCATTTATTTACCATTTCTCTCCTCCATATGCCATCTTAGTTTTTAATCTTTAATTTGCCCCATAATATATCAATTGGGCCATTATGTCCCTAAAATTAGTCTAACTTTATTGCTTTTTTGCATTTATGATGATATCTTTTTAGTCACTTTCTGTTATACTATAAATGTTTTTCGGGTTTCAAGGCAGCTACACTACACCGCTTTTAAAATAATTATGGTTTTCTTTTTTTAGATTAAATTGATTGTTATTTTTAGTTTTCATTAATGCTTATTTTGTTTGTTTTCTAATAAGTTCATCCATATTTGGAAAGTATTTAATGGAGTTTTTTTCTTTATCCATAAAAGTAATATTTAACTTGGATTCTATAAGAATTGGTTTGTGAGTTCATTAAAGAGAGGTTGTTTTATAAATAATTTTCTTAAATTTCAGACAACTTGTATTTGTGATACTCACGTTAAAGAACTTAGCTAAACAACTTCTATGAGCCAGAGATATTCTCATAAATAGATAAAGTGACACGTCTATTGAAAAAAAAATTCAATAAACAAAACATTTACTATTATTTTTAATATGTATAAAAATATCTTAAGCACATAGGTGGTTTTATGTGAACAAAATATCCCGTAAAAAGAGGTCAAAGAAAATATAACAGACTTAATGAAGTTTTGATCTCGTATTTTGGTTTTTACTTTTTATTTCATTTTTGTCTTTTTGATTTTTTTTTCAGGGTTAATTCTTTCTATTAATTTCAATGGTAACTATGTGATTATATGATAAGACTGTAAAGATGTTAACTTTAGGTTAAACTATGAGAATATTTAGGGACTAAAATAGAAAAATATTTATAAAAACTAAAATAAAAGTATATATCTTAGATTAAAATTAATGTTATAAGGACTAAAAAAACAAAATATTACAAAGACCAAAAAAATTATTTACAAAAGAGTAAAATAAACCAACATATTTTTATAATATATTTATGTGTTTCAGTAAAAGTACATGACCAAACTTGAACTGTCATTAATTGTTTTGGATAGAGAATTTGACTAATTGTTTCGGATAAAGTCTTTATTTTAATAACGCTTTCTATTTATAACAGTCGGATTTAAAATTTCATTTAAAAAATTCAAATTCATTTAATTTTATAATTTCTGTCATTAAAGTTGTACGAAGTATTTACTAATAACTTTTTTAACGAGGATTTACCAAATCTATGAAGTGAAGTTTTGGTTTTTGCGCCTCATTTTTTTATTATAGCTTTTTGGCACCAACAGGACCACCGCTACATTCACCAGTAGTATTCCATAAATGGTACTGTTAAAAAATGAAAAAGGCTGAAAATGAAGGGGCAATATGGTCAGAACAAGAAATGAAGGTGTTTGTCGTTATGGTCGACGTCGTAGTCAGAAGTCTTAATGGCAAATCGCGCACACTGTAGGGTACTATGATATGTATGTATGTATGCGATGTGTAGTGGAGTTCCAACAAATTCAGACCTTCGTCTTCGGTTCAGCTCCTCCGTTAATAATATAACAATGTAACGTTCAAATTCGACTCCAATCCCAATCTCAATTGCATTCTCTTTCCTCTCACTTTTCCCTTTTCCCTCTTCCTCGCAACAACCTAACACTCTCTTTTCACGCCATCAATGGCCGTCGATTCCTCCGCTCAGGTAACATTCTCAATCCTCTCCTAAACCTCAATCATCTCTCTAATTACTAATTCTAAGCTGCATTTTGATTTTGACTTCACCTGCTACTTTTTCCACATTTTGTTTATCTGAATCGGATTCTCAACTCGTGTCGCGTTTTTTCCAACTTGTTTTGGCTGTTACTTCCTGAATGCTAACTGGTTGAAGAAATCGACGTTTGTGTGAAATGCGGAACTAACTACTTTCCAGCTTTGATGGAAAAAGAAAGAAAGGTTGAAAAGTCAGGACGAGCGAGAGTCACGTGAGAAAGTGAAACCGCACGATTTTCGTTCTAGCTTGCATTCATTACTTTACAGTTTAGAATTCAAGTTGATTTGCCAAGAGTCTCACTTAAGATGCATGGATTGAGCTGTTCTCTTTAGATCGCGTTAGGTTGAAAGTTCTCGCTCTATAAGCTATCGCTCACTATTGATTTACGAGTCACATTGTTTAGTGCGTAGTTAAGTGAGATTTGGTTGTTTCCTTTTTCATCTCTAGTCGTGGCTTGGTTGCAGAGAGAACATCAATTTCGGGAGTTTGTGGACGGGAATGGAAATGTCGCTGTCGGTTTGAAGTTACATAATAAACCAACTAGTGGCGATCTTAACCAACAGTTTCCTCTAGGTAATTGTGCTAAATTAGATCATTTAGCAATGTTGTGTGTTGTAGAAATGTATTTGGTTTTTATGGCTCTTCATCCTGTTTTTTTCCTCCACTTCAGAGATTCCGCCGATACTGTTTGAAGATTCTTCCCTTCCAGCTGGATTGCACAGTTCACATGTTGGTTCTTGCTTTCTCATGCACTGATCTACTGTTTGTTTTTACCGAATTATCAATTAATTTTCTAGTTTAGGGAATCTTTTTGTCGCTTAATGGTTGTAATGAGTTTTTAATCGGGTTTATCTTCTATAAGTATGTGTTTGGTTAGAGTTGAGATGGGAGAAACAGTGCATTAAAGTCAGCTTAGTGCGTGCTTGGATTCATGTCCAACATGCATGTATAACCAAATTACCCCGTTAATTTGCATCCATACACAGAAGCTAAAACATTATTCTTCTGGTAGACGCATGAAAGAACTGATGTGAAGGAAAACCAAACCATTTGTGCTAATTGGCATTTTAAGTTTTGACGGGTCCAGGGTGTCAGGAGATACATGTTACCCTACGTTTTTGGTAACAGTTAATGTTACTGAGAACCATAAGACTGAGGAGAGAGGATCAAAATCTTTTATGTAATCATGCTTCACATTGATTATTTTGGTATTCTTATCTGTCCTGATTATAAAAGAAAACGTTTGGACCTAGATTCCTTTTAGTTTTGGGTTTTTAGTTACCCTGAAATGTAAGTCATTGAAGATCCTTTTTCTATAACTGTCAATATATTAATTTCCTTTCATATTTGAATTTTGAACCACTTGACCATTTTTATGACATAAATGGTTTTCTGGAAGTAGCTAAAAACATGATATTTTAGAAACTCACGCCCTTTCCATTTCTGGCAGGCTCGAGATGTTTATAGTATTTCTGTGTTGCCTGAGGAAGATGAAAGCGAAAACTGTGCTTCACCACTAGCTTTCTTAAGCATCTTAGAGGTTCCTAATCAAGCTAAAAGTCCAATGTGCTTAGATTCTCCCATAAATTGCCAAAACTGCATTGATTTTCAAATGAAGAATGATGATGTGTATTCTCAGTGCTCGATTGATATTCCTTGTGTGAATGGAAATTCAGTTTCACATGAATCTTATGAAGAGACAGTTGAATGTTTTAAAACTGGAAACTCACCGACTGTAAGTCTCAAACTCATCTTCTTGACAGTTATTTTTTAAAATATCACATAACAGACAACAGGTGCCCTTATAAAGCCACATACACAAATGTCACCGTGTGTATTCTCTTAAGAGGATTGGTATTTTACAATATTGCAGAGTGTGCTGTGGAGAGAATCAAGTTTCAAAGGAGGAAAACTTATGCAGAGTCTGGTGAATGTCAGCAATCCAAGAGGTATGTCTGTTGTTTTTGGGTACCGTACCTTAATTTTTTTCAATACAGATAAGCTCATATTTTTGTTTTACTGGTAGTATGATTAGATGGAAGGGAGAGTAGTGACTTTCTGAGAGCAATCAGAATAGTTTAGAGCTGAAGGAAGTATTATCCCATGCAACACAGATGGTTGCTTGACCAGAGAATATATGCATATAACATTTTGATAAATAATTCTAGCCTCTCGTGTAACAACAAGGAATAGAGAACTTTCTACTCTGTCATTCAAAAGTGTAAACACAACTAAAACATATTTTTAGCCGATTTTATAATTTTGACTGGTCCTGTGAAGCAACGACACGATTTAAGGTTTGCTTGTCATCTCAAAAGCAAAGCAGTAAAATATAAGTGGGTTTGGGTTTTGTTCTGACCTGACCTTAACAAACATATGAAATACCATAGTTAAGAATAGATATGTTCAACTGGAACTTGAAGACAAGGGTATCAGTCAAAATTCAAATTGTCCAATATAGTTCTTTTGGTTCAAATGGTTAGTTACTTCGTGAAGCCTTTACAATCTGCTGTGCTATATAATTTGAAATTTTGTTATCTTTCTTTTTGGCTTCCCACCCATTTTTTCCATGTTCAAACTAGCAATTACTCCCTTCTTGTACCTGAACACACTGTTACATTTTTGTGTACTTGAATTCAGAAGGTAAGTGATCCAGATGCATGTCTAACTTTCATACTTTCTAATTAACAGATAAACCAATCTCTGAGAAGCTACATGATTTACCTAGTAACAGATGGAGAAGATATAAACGTGCTGCCTCGTTTGATTCCAGAAAAGTTGCGCTTCTGTTTTCAATATTGTAAGTTCATGTACTAAACTTGTCCTTCAATACTAAAATTTTAGTTGTTATTTCATGTGAATATTCTATTTTTTTCTGGTAAGGTATTTTATATAAATATTCTATTATAATGGGTAGTATTTTTCACGATTATAACAAAATAGTATATGTATATCTATTCTTACTTGACTCTACATAACATTATATATCTGTGGTGCTTCTTGATGAATGTACCAAAGTTATAAACTAGTTATTTATTTATTTATATGTTTACATAAATTTCATGTTGACCATAGAAAGATTGACATTTTTTCTTGCCAAACTATACCTACTCTTTAAAACCTAATGAATGATAAAAAGAGGGCAAATTGCTGCTCTGCGTTGCATATCTCGTGATTTTCGGAGTTTACGAGAGATGCTACTTTTGGAATGCATAATTGCGTTCATGAGACATGCTACTTGTGGAATGCATAATTGCATTCATGAGAGATTCCATGCCACTTCTATAATCCAAACATGTGTATCATTGAAGGTAAAAATTTCTCAATTTATTGTTTGTCAAATATATATATAATTATGGAAAGCTCAATCAAAAGAACATTTAACTAGTGGAATACACTAAAAAAAATCATTCCTAGTCTAGTCAATGTTACCAGCATCAGGATGTTATTAATTTGGTTAAGTTTATAAATCATTCATCCGTATCCATCATTCACAATACTCACTCGGTAATTGACCTCCAGAACAAAGTCTCTCAGCCTCCATAAAGCTTTAAAGCATTCCCTACCATCCATGCTAAACATTAGGGGACAGGATTTACATGTCAAGTTTTTGGTGTTATGTTCATCCGAGCAACTGATCTTCCCAGCTGAGTGTCTGTTTTTCCATCCTTCTAGGCTTTGATTTGCCATATAAAAGTGCTTATAGTATGGAAAGAAATGCTCTTACAAATTTATCTAAGTGCATCTAAGACAACTATAGTCGGTGTATCTGGTTTCCCTGTCTACACAGAAATTTGATCTGTATTAAGCTTTTGTTAAACATTTACCTTATCTGAAATGATTACCAACTGATACTGATTGTTTCTACTTTCTATCTTTGACAATTTCTTTTCAGTTTTTCTTATTCGTTTTACAATTAACCATACGTGAAATTGATCAAATCCTGCAGGTCAAGTTTCGGAACATTGGTGTTGATATATCTGACGTTGAGACTTAGGCAGAGAGCTGATGGCTTTGCTCTTATTTGAAGTTCCAATATTTGACACCCCATGTTTTTAGATTTCCAAGCTTCTATGGTTTTGTGTAGTTTAAACTTGACCTTGATTTGTAATAGAGCCGCTTGTGATGTTGAAGTTTAGAATCTAGGAAATTTTATTTGGCACAAAATATAGTTGCGCTTGTCTTTAAAGTCTATTTTATTTAGGACGTGTCTGCCAAATGATCAGTACAATCTAAAGATTAAGCCAACAGGGCCAAACAAAGAGCGTTATTTAGAAAGGTACCAAAAAAGTTCGTGTAAATGGTGTGAAGATGCAGGAAATAAACGTTGCGGAGTGTTTGTGACATGTGATCATATTTTCTTCATTCTTCAGGGTCAACTATGGAAGCCGGAAAGACAGAATAACGGATGCCATTGTATCTATATTTATAGTTCCAAAAGACTATTGAACTTTGTCTGAATTGAACAGATCTATATTTAAGAAATTTTGACAGGTCCAGTTTCAGCAATAAAGCATGATAGCAAAGTCTGAAAATGTTTCCATTCCACCAAAGCTCTAGTGATTTAAAAATCTGTGATGTTTATATGAATTAACTGTGGCTTTTAGATGATGAATTGATATTCTCGTATGTTTAGATTGGCTACATCCTGTAAAAGTAGAAGGGAATCACTAACAGTTTTTTTCCTATTGACATGATATATAACACGTCACAATTCAGAAACAAAGTGTTAGATTCAAGATTGCACAACAAATTACAGAATTTTATTGATAACAAGTGTGAAATTAACAAGAATTTGAAATACAGAATTGCAGAGATAGGCTACTGCCCTAACAAGTAGTTTCCTTCCTTCGACACTGCAAAAACAACGAAACACATCCTCCCAACTGCTCTATTTTCGTATATCTATATTCCATGACTAACTGCCAAATAAAGAAATAACTGTTCATTTCTCCAAATTCTAAACAATAAATACCGCATGAAGATAATTACTACCTATTAATTAATATAAAACAATAATAATTGCCACATTTAAAGAATATAACTGTTTCATACATTTATAAAGGATACACTTTTTTATAATGAATTTTTGCGTCATTTTTCAATTTAAACTATTTTGTCCTTTACCAAATAATTTTTTTTTTATTATTTGATAAAATTACAAATTAGTAATCCCAAAACCTATCTACTATAAAATAACCACATCTAGGCACAAAAGTAATTGCAAATGTTGAATGATTCGAAATCTGACATTTATAAAATATACAACACTTACTGCCTCCATTATATACAATAACCGCAACAGAAGAATATCTTGTGTAGCTTGACACGAGACTTCTAAATCTTTCTTGCCTACAGTATCCTGTGAAGTTCAAATACAGTACACTTTTGTCGTACAAAAAGAAGTGCCTACACAACATTTTGAAATGTAGTATAACATTTAAACAAATATAAATAAATTTTGTAATATGAGTTCCAGAGAAATATAGCTTACCAGAGCTGCAAACCAATCATTCAATCTGAAAGGAGCATTTATTTTTAAAAGAAGTCAGTACCAGAGGTAGCCAGACATTTAGATTATCAAGAGATATGTCAAGAACCTAGCATAAAGAGGGGAAAGGGAAATGGATAGTTTTAAATGCAAAATAATTTATAAAAGTAATTTTTCATTTTAAATTACATCGTATCTTATGAGAATAAGTTAATGAGATGACTACTACTGATAAGGACAAACAAGTATCATCAAAACATGGCAGAATTATATGATGATTTTTTATTTTAAATTACTTTGTAAGATAAGTCGATGGTTATTACTAAAATAACAATTCAGCTATTCTCAAAAAATATAACAGTTCAAACCTTAATAATTTTACAATCACTTATACAAACTCTTCTTCCTACTCACTTCACTGCTCAAACCTGATGATATGGAGCACCGTGAGGATAAACGGAAGCAACTAGTACAATTCCTCACTGAAACTATTACTGTTTTCTATTATTACACCTTGCAATCATAAAATTTATGCAGTTAAAACTCCAGAGACATCATAAACAGGATTCATTAGTAGAAAATACATCTGAGAGTGCATTGCAAAATATGATAACTCTCTCCTATCCTTCCAATTAGGTCCTAATCGTGCACGATTAACACCTGTGTAAACACAAAGCAAAGATCACCACGGACGGTGCTTATTTCCAAAACCTAGCAAAACACAATAAATCACAAATCTATAACATGAACTTTCCACCTTTATCCTCAATGCAAAACAAAACAATAACAAAATGGCCCACCCAAACAACTCAATCAAAATGGAAACAACACTCTAGTTCCGGCTCAGGTTTATCCACCTAAAATCACATGAAACACATCTACCAAAAAAGTAATGGAAAACCGTTATCTAATGATGCGATGAGATTAAACAAGAGCTCAACGCATTGAACCAAAACCAAGAGCTTAATAGTTTGATTGAAAAGGAATTAGTCAAACTGAAATTGGCAATCGATCAATGAAATTTCTAGTAATAAAAGATTAGAAAGAAGAGAACGGTGAAATAAAGAACTGGTAGTCAGTGTAAAATTAGTCACACATGAAGCGAGTGATTATGCCGGTTTTGCCACCTATTGATCGCCTATGAAACGGTACTTTGGAAGACATTGCCAGCACACAACCTTCAAACTGAGATCTTCAAAAACCAGGTCTCTTACATTATTACTACTTATATATGAGCAAAAAAAATATATTAATTAAAAAGATGTTACAGTCTTCGTTAAAACAAAGAAACTATATCATTCTATCAACTTAATTAAACATCAATGTTCAGTTGAAATGGATAACAGAGGGCAACTGCTACCTAGGAATTAAGGGGAGTTAGAATCATGCATAAATGTTTAAGTAAAAAAATTATTGGCATAATCACCACTAATGAACAAAATCAAACCTATCAATCCTCTTGCTATTTCTGTTACACTATTAAGTGAACAGCCACTATAAACACAGCACCTATAAACAACAATAACAATAACTACCTAGTAAAACTACTACCAGACCTCATACTAGACCAGGGGAACTTAGCATTAGCTGCACTCTCGGGCCGGCCCAAACGTCGATGTTGTTGGGCCCTGAAGGGTTGTTGGGCCTCCTTCCTGTCATCGAGCCAGTGACTCCTGGTGTGGGCCTCTTGCTGGACGACGCTGGACATAGTTTGCTTGTTGACCCTCTTCTTATCCTCCTCGACGATTCGGATCGGGTAGAGATCCGGCGAAATGGAGAGCGGGTTCTTGAGGGTGACGTAGGCCTTTTTGTAATCAGGTTTGGCGATCAACAAGCCGCCCCGTTTCTTCTTCTTGCCCTCCATGTTCAGCGTCTGAACCTTCTCGACCTGGAAGCCGTAGAGGGATTCGAGAACGCGCTTGATCTCGATCTTGGAGGCCGAGGGAATGGTCTTGAGCGCAATTTCTCGAATGTTGGTGAAGCTGTTCGGCATCAAAAGCTTTATCGGTAGGTTTGCGAACTGCACCACCCTTCTTCCCATTCTACTTCCCATGCTCGCTCTCAATTTCTCACCACGACACTTTCCCCTCTGCTTCTTTGCCTTCAAATCTGATACTAAGCTACATACTCATTTCCTTATTGGGCCCAACCTATTTTCCTTCTTCCTCACCTCCATATTTTCCTCTGCACCCCCATTTTTACCCTTTTTTATTTTATAATTATTTTAATACCATGCACTGATATTTTTAATGTAAATCACATATCTCACGCTTATCTGTGTGATACTTTATTAATAATTATTAACTAACTAAGTATCTAATTAATAAAATAGTAATAAGTTTATAATGGAAATAGTTTATAACTTTTTATATTAAAATTTTTAATATATATAATTTTAATTTTAATTTCACAATAATAATCATATATTTATTATTTTCTTAAAAATTATTACACACCTTATAATATATATATATATATATATATATATCACATATTATATTATATTATTTCTAAAATAAATATATCAATATATCAAATACATATACTATTTAATTCATATATTATATCGGATATATATCATATTTAATTCATATATTCATATCAAGCCCATATCTATTGCTATTCTCTATTTCCTTGTTTGCGAGCTGTTATTGTGGATATTAAATTTGAGAAAGTTATTGTTAAAGGGGAAGTATTTATAATAGTTCTAAGTCAATTTTCTTTTTACAAGTTTCCGTTTTTTCGTTAAAGAATTTATGTAAAAGTGGGACAGAATCTGATTTTTTTAGTTATTTTTAATTTACACAGAGAAGAACGAAATTTATTCTGTAAAAGGACTTTTATTGCTTTTCGTGGGTTCAACAGAAAAGATTGTGTGGAGAACCCACTCACGCTGTATGTTTTTCTTCTTAGTAAAAATCAACACAGTACTTGCAGATCCATTTCCTCGCTTCTGCTAAACAAAGAAGGCCTTAGTCATTTTGGATTCAGATGGTGTTATTTTAAAACTTACTGTATTTAATTAATGATATATTCATCGCGTAATGTGATTAAAAAATTTTATTTATTTTAATGGAATAAGCACTTTCGGTCCGAATTATTGGCCCCTCTATTCAGCCCACTAAATTTGAGTTTTGTATTAGCAAGGACAGTTAAAAGGAATCCAAATTGGAATCTGGTGTTGACAAAAACACTTGGATTCTTCCCTTTGGCATATTTCTCAAAAAAAAAATAAAAAAATACTTATATAAAATGAGAAAAGGAAAGCAGAAAATACGAGAGAATCTTCGGAGTTCTGACAACCTGGGAGAAGTAACCATATTAAAAAAAACGAAAAAAAATTACCATTAACAGTAACACGTGATAAAATAAATACTGAAACCTATCACTTTACCCTGTGTTGTGTCTTCCCTGTGTTTCAGATTTTACTCGCAGCCGCCATGTGCGGAATCCTCGCAGTGTTGGGTTGCGTCGACAACTCTCAGGCCAAGCGCGCTCGCATCATCGAATTGTCTCGCAGGTCGCATTTCTTTATCTTTCTCTTCTTCCATTCGTTTCTCTCGGAACACGAATCTTCGTTTTTATATTTATGCTACTAATCGTTTTTGCTTTCACTTTATGTAGCAAAACAAAAAGATAAACCTTTTTTTTTCTCACCTTTTTATTCTGTTCCTGCTTCATTAAATTATATGTTAGTTCTTTAGAAGGATTTCTTAATGCTAGGCTATGTCTGTTCTGTTAATTAAAGGAGTTTCTTAGGCAACAGAGAATCTCTCTCATTTTTCTGATTTGTGTGTGGTTGTGATGGATTTGAAAAATGTAGGTTGAGGCATAGAGGTCCTGATTGGAGTGGCATACATTGCCATGATGATTGTTACCTTGCTCATCAAAGGCTTGCTATTGTTGACCCTACTTCAGGGGATCAACCTTTGTACAACGAAGACAAGACTGTTATTGTCACCGTATGCGTCTTTGTGCCATTATAAAATATATCTGCATTTTTTAGGAATATTCATTTCACTAAAAGATGCATTGTTTTTGTTTTCTGGATATAGTGGATGCACTTACATGATTTTTATTTTGCTTTCTTATCCTTATACCACATTATTGAAACTACGCCATTAGGTAAATGGGGAGATATACAACCACAAAGAATTGAGACAGAAACTGAGTTCTCATCAATTTCGAACTGGTAGTGATTGTGAAGTGATTGCCCATCTTGTAAGTGTTGTAGAATCAGCCACATTTGGTACTCAGTCTATCATTAGCCCATAAATTATGAATTTTTGTTTTTGTTGTAATTATGACGCCAGTATGAAGAATATGGGGAGGAATTTGTTAACATGCTGGATGGGATGTTCGCCTTTATTCTTCTTGATACTCGAGATAAAAGTTTCATTGCTGCTCGTGATGCTATTGGCATTACCCCTCTTTATTTGGGCTGGGGTCATGATGGTATGTGGCTTTACCTTCTGCTTGTTATGGCATTCTTACATTTTGGAACATATTATAGTTTTTCCAAGGCAAGTAAAAGAAGCGTCTTTTACTCTCCTGCACATAACAACCTTTTTTTTTTATTCTGAACTAAAATAAGCTTTGGATAGAAAATTTATATTTCCTTATTTACTTGGACATACATGTGTTATTTGTTGTAACTTGGCGTGGTTGTTCTTTTCTTTTTTTAATCACATGAACGGATTAAATATGTTATTATGGAAGGACGGGTTTCTTTGCAGGATCAACATGGTTTGCATCTGAAATGAAAGCTCTGAGTGATGATTGTGAGAGATTCATGTCATTTCCTCCAGGGCATATATATTCCAGCAAACAGGGTATCAATAATGTCATTTATTGTCTTCTCTGTTTATGACTCTTGTAATTCCCATACTTTTACATGCAGAAATTGTACCACTAGTAAATACCGTTAAAATTTGCTATATTTGCAGGAGGATTAAGAAGGTGGTACAATCCAACATGGTTTTCGGAGAATGTTCCATCAACTCCCTATGATCCAATAGTTTTGCGTGAGACCTTCGAGAGGGTAAGCTAGTGAATCATGGTATTTGTCTTCCCATTTTTGAAAACTCAATTCTACTGCATTTGCTTGAAAAATGATAGTCACATTCTCATCCTTTCCGTGTGTGTGGAACTTCCTTTGGTGAAATGGAGTCACATACTAACTAACTGATGGCATGGTTGATTGTCATGACATCGTTTTTTAGCGCTTTGCTTTGTTTCACTGTATATCACGCAGGCTGTGGTTAAGAGAATGATGACTGATGTACCCTTTGGAGTTCTTTTGTCCGGAGGATTAGACTCATCACTTGTTGCTTCTGTGGTCAATCGTTATTTGGCGGAATCTGAGGCAGCTCGTCAATGGGGATCACAGTTGCATACTTTCTGCATTGGTTTAAAGGTCAGAATGAGTTATGTTATCCTTCTTCAACGCAAGATATTCTTCATGATCTGACTTTTCCATTATGCAGGGCTCTCCGGACTTGAAAGCTGCAAAAGAGGTAGCAGATTATCTTGGTACTCGTCACCACGAACTTTATTTCACGGTTCAGGTGATCATCTCTCACAATCCATTAATTTTAATTTTTTTTTCTAATGAGTTTTCTATTGCCACTGAGAAGCAATCTTTTATATTGCTGTATCAGGAAGGTATAGATGCACTTGAAGAAGTCATTTACCATATTGAAACATATGATGTAACGACTATCAGAGCAAGTACTCCAATGTTTCTTATGTCCAGGAAAATTAAAGCCTTGGGAGTGAAAATGGTTCTTTCTGGAGAAGGTTCAGATGAAATATTTGGCGGTTACCTGTATTTTCATAAGGCACCTAACAAGAAAGAGTTTCACGAAGAAACTTGTCGAAAAGTAATGTGTAATAATTGTTATGTATTTCTGTTTGATTCTTTTTATGAGCTTAACTATATATTTTCTCCCTTTTCTCTTTATTCTTTTTATGCATTTCTTGTTTATTCAATTTTTAGTAGCTTTGATGATTTGACAGATCAAAGCTCTCCATCTTTATGACTGCCTTAGAGCCAACAAGTCAACTGCAGCATGGGGAGTAGAGGCACGTGTACCATTCTTGGATAAAGAATTTATCGACGTAGCAATGAGTATGGATCCCGAGTCGAAAATGGTATCTTACCTTTATATTTTTCTGTTTTCATTCCATCTGCATAATTGTTCTAGCCCATCTTATGATTAGGTTGCTTGCACGTGCATTTAGTGGTGGATCTTCAGAATTTGGTTACAACATTGTTTCATTTTTGTACAGATAAGGCGTGATCTTGGAAGGATAGAGAAGTGGGTATTACGCAATGCATTTGATGATGAAAAGAATCCATATTTACCAAAGGTTTGTATCAACTACTGCATCATGCTTATTCTCGTGTCTTGAAGGGTTTCGTAGTAATTCTGTTTTGTTTTTGTCTTTGTTTTTTCAGCACATATTGTACAGGCAGAAGGAACAGTTCAGTGATGGGGTTGGTTACAGTTGGATTGATGCCTTGAAGGATCACGCTGATAAACAAGTAGGTTTTAACTTGTGATGTTGAAATTTTCTGATGTAATGCCAAAAGTTGTAATAAACTGTCTCTGTATAAAATGGTCAGGTTCCAGATGCAACAATGCTTGCTGCCAGTTTTATTTACCCTGAAAACACTCCTACTACTAAAGAAGGATACCTCTACAGGACAATTTTTGAGAAGTTCTTTCCAAAGGTAAATTCTATAGTTCTGTTTTGAACAACTACAATTTGAGCTTAACTTTTGTACATATTAACCAATTAAAAACCATGTGAAGAATCTTTACACTATGTGTTGTTGTATCATCAGAACCTTGGCTTCTAATATCCACGCATTGGTTTACTTGTTTACAAATTCAAATCTTTCTAAACCTGCTTCTGATAATGTTTAATCATTTTAACAGAATGCAGCAAGGGCAACAGTTCCAGGGGGTCCTAGTGTGGCATGCAGTACTGCAAAAGCTGTGGAATGGGATGCAGCATGGTCCAAAAATCTTGACCCATCTGGTCGTGCAGCGCTTGGTGTTCATGAAGCTTCATATGAGCATGTAGTGGATACCAAACTTGACAAACCCAAAAATGGACCAATTTCGAAGGTCCATAGTTGATTGTCAACAAAAAGTGTACGCAATTTCTGTTAAGTCAAGTGGGAATTTAAATTCAAGTAGATGAAACTAATGAGAAGCGGGGTTGTTTTTATTTGTAGGTTAAATTTAAACTATTTGCTTTTTTTTTCTTAAATAAATATCTATGTTTAAAAGTTTTTAATCTCTAATTGGACCTTTTCATTACATTTCGATTAAAATTTTGTTGTATAAAAGGACTCAACTGATTTTTTTTTCTAACTAGCTCAGACATTAGTATTTTTAAGAAAAAACATCTGATCCGTTCCTTGTGGTAGGCCTGTTTGAAAATTATTAAATACCGAGGATCATACAAATTACTTTAGCCTTTATTTTTTACTGCATTTTCACAAAGTTTTAGAACTCTCTACATAGGAGTAAAATTATATTCATGCTGATATACGTATAAAAATACCATCTTTTCTTCGGCATTTACCTGGGACACAAGGTCCACATCATAGAGTTCTTTCTCGTCGTTTGGCATCTGCTTAAAGACAAACACGTAAAAATTTGCTCCATCTTATATTCTCAACAAAATTGGTAAACTTTTTTTTCAAGTAGGGACTCCATATATACATGCTTGGTAATATTTACATATAGGTTAGTGCTTAGTCAGAACATATTTTGATACATAACATGTCTCCATTACACTGTAATATGAACTTCGCATTGCTCACTTCACAACACTACAGTTCAGAGGGAAAGTGACCACTACAGATTCCCAGGTAAATATTTACCATCGGCAGATCCCAGGTGCTTCTGTTCTGCTCATTGCTAGCACTTCCTCATATTTTGAAGCATATACAAAGCCCCATAACTGCATGATTATCACAGACCAATTAACTTCCTCACTTACAAATAAGTAAACTCTGATAAAAGTACACTCTTTGCAGTTAACCCAATTACAATTTAACTTTTACCTTGATAAATTGCGAAGTCTTTTAATACAGAATTTGATTAGACAAATTACAAAAATACATTTTCAATTCTGACCAGAGAAAAATACGAAATAGAACTACGTCTAAATTTTGTTCGTATAAGGTTACCTTCGTTTCAGCAGTCATTTCACACTGTTTTAATTTACTTTTTAATTTCACACTGCGTCATATCATTCTTGAAACCTTACAATTTTTACTTCTATATAAAGGTCTTACAAGACTTATACGTTCAACTAAATTTTTATTCAATTGTTGGCAGAAATATATGTTTTTAAGACAAAAATGTTTTTTATTCTTGTGATCTAGAGTATTTTGTCATGTCAGTATAATCCAACAGAGAGATGTTGAAGATTCAAGTATTAAACTTACGACCTAGAGAATGTCTTCTGCAGTGGAAATACCCTAAATGGTTCACAGTAGCTAGCACAAAACAAAGGTTGTAGGGGTGAGGGTGTGTGCAATAAAAAGCAAAAGGAGGAACTTTGTGTTCACCTCTACTTCCTTCACTTCAAAATCTTGAGAATTTGCAAGACAAGGATTCCCATAAGTTTCTGAGACTGAACTTGAACCATTCAATCTTCAAGTAAGAGAGATTATAAAATCAAAAACTCAGGCTCATGACTGAAAGCAGGCTAGCACAGATTCGAAAAAAATTGTACAATGAAAGTACAGAGCTCTTACAGGTCACCATCCAGATAAAGTGCAAAATGACCTCCTCCACCAATTGCTAAATAGTCAGTGTTGCAAAGTGTGAAATAGCGATTGACTCCTGCAAATAGTGTGGTCAATTCAGTAAAGCATGTCATATGCTGAGCAACTTTAGCAGTATAGCCTCACTTTTCTTTTGCATTTCAAAACTCAAATAAAGCCTCTAGCTGCAGCTAAAACTTACAAACAAAATTACACCGTTGTAACATTTTCTTCATTCAATTTTCCAATATTCTACTAGGCCAACTATTAATACCAGAAAATTCATCATTTCTAATGATTCATAGATATCAGAAGAATAGGAAAGTATCATTTAAGTAAAATAAAATCTCATTACCAAGTTAATCAGTTCATGTAGCAGACAAAATTATGGCATAAAAGAAAAGAAAACCAAGCATCCCTCAAAGGGAATTGACTCTGGTAATAATGGATAATGTAGATACCTGTTGGGCGATATATTACAGGATGACCAGATATATTTGTGAAAACAAATGTATTGTTTGTTCCCTGTACAAAATATTTTTGTCAAATCAATAAAACAAGTAGCACAATTGCCGTCAATCTATCAAATAACCAATAGAATAAAATGACTTTTGGCATGACCTGGTATTTTTTCTTGCTAGATGATCTGAGAGGTGCTTCAACAATGCTGCCAAATACTGCTCCTTTTTTATCTCCAACAATCTAGAATGGAATTTATGACGATAAGAACTAATCCTTGATTGGAAAAAAGTAGTTCTCCTAAAATACTAAAGAACAGAATAATGCATATAACAATTTCAACTCGGTACAGACTATAAGAACGCCACAAACCACCTTATAGCAAGAGAATTACCAGGATGTGGCTGTACAATTTGCCAGCATAAACTTGTTTAACCATTAATCTTGTAAATCTGGGACAACATTTGGACACCTTAAGCTACTGCATGCTATTGTTAACTACAGCATATGAACTATTTACATAACATTCAAGCACCATTTAGCATTTGACCTTTACTAATTTTCTAAAGTAGATTAGAGACAGATAGATACAAACTTAAAAGTAACACAGCTGACAAATAACTAAGCTGTACCAGCAAACTCAATCCAGGCCAAATCATGCTTCTCCGGTAAAGAGTGGAAAGTGATATACCATGCCTCCAAGTGCTGCAAACAATGTATAGAAGTTACAACAATGACAGTACTCCTAATAATAACAATAATAACAGTAATAAATTTATCTATAGCAAGATTAAGAACTTCAGAACAGAATACACGAAATCTTGTGTCTGCCAATGAACCTTGATGCACTGGTATTACATACCTGTATAACAACAACCATTTCCTTCCGTGAATAAGCGGTGGAAGAGAAACATATAGAACATTCTTCATACTATCTGAAAGGAGAACCGAAGGTTCAGAAATTTCAGGAAGATCATCCAAAGGCGCAGTCACAGACTCTTTCACAGGTTCAAAACGCCTCATCTCAACAACACCAGAAATCTTAGAGCCACTCCCATCTTCCGATTTCATTTCAAGGTTATCTCTGCGATCATGATAGCGAAATCCACCAATTTTGCGAATGGCTCTGCCAAGTGATTGTTTGCTTTTGGAAAACAAACTTTTCCTCCCACCATTTTCTTTCAGCAACGAGTCTGGTAAAGGGTTGTGATCAGGTGCAGCACCTTTGCTATCATCACTTTGCGCATGCGAGCTTGCATTATCTCCAGGATCAGATGAAGACAACAAGGAATAGAGAAACGCAGTGAAGGATGAAGTATCAGGTCCATCAGCTAAACCACGGATAATCTCTTCATCATTCTCTGATCCACCTACTTCTCCCTGAGACCAAACAAAATGCACACCCAAACTTTACTTTGAAGTAAACACGAAGAAGCTTAAGGAATGAGAAAAAAAGAAATAAAAAATAAGTGGACATAGGAAATATTGCTGAGAGAGAAAACTTACGGAAGGAGGTGTTGGTGTTGGAGTGAGTGGAGGTATCTTGGAGGGTTTGGGAGCGTCGGAGTCCGAGATGGGGTTGAGAAGGACAGAAACAAATTGGGTTGCTTTGTTGCGTAAAGATTGCCTTTTTCCCATTTCTACTTACGGAACTCGAATCCTGGTATTTTCAGAAACATGGGATTTTGTCCTTGTTTCTACGGCACATTTGAGAACAAGATAACTAGGTGGTGAATTTGTTGGTGCGCCACAGCTTTCATCTTCTCGTGTCACCGAATGAACTATGCAGATGCTGACCCCAAAAGCCATACAGCTTAACTTGGTCATCACGCCGCCATGACCAATCTAAATTGGTACCTTTTCATGCAATCAGTTTATTTTGAAAAGTCAAAACATCAGGACTCTATGGCCCAATGGATAAGGCGCTGGTCTACGGAACCAGAGATTCTGGGTTCGATCCCCAGTGGAGTCGTATTTTTCAAAAGAAAAAATAAATTACCTTTGTAGTTTTATATATATTTTGGGAAATCGAAAATATAAGGACTTCATGGCCCAATGGATAAGGCGCTGGTCTACGGAACCAGAGATTCTGGGTTCGATCCCCAGTGAAGTCGACTTTTTTCAAAAGAATAAAAATAATATTTTTTCATGTTTGTAATTGTTTGGTTTTACCCTTTTGTATTTTCACTTGTTTTTATCCAAAAAACCTTTTGCTTTTTTATAATTTTTTGGGCTGTATGAGACTCCATGGCCCAATGTATAAGGCGCTGGTCTACGGAACCAGAGATTCTGGGTTCGATCCCCAGTGGAGTCGTGTATTTTTAAGAAAAAAATTAATTTCTTTAGAAGATTTTGAAAAAGAAAGAACTAGGTCAAACAACCTCTATAGTTTTCAGTCACTGGATATTACATCTTAAGTAACCCATAGCATTTAAATGTTGATGTAACTTCCTGATAAAAATTTCCTTGTATGAAACCATACATTACTTAAGATTCATTTATACATAAATATATTCGAAAACTTAGCAGTGCATCAGATGGGTATTTATCCTACTACCATCTACAACTATATGCGCATAAAGCTTTGATACACAGTATTTGTATCTATTGTCTCTAATTTTCTCGAAAATTTTCTCTTTCATTTCTACCATACTCTTTAAATCACCCGTATCCCTAATCAGATTATGCAAACCATCCATTTCCATTATTTAATTTTAAAAATACAGCTCGGAAGATTGTTCCACTCACAAGTCTACGACTCACAAGTCTACGTTGGACAACAGCATGAAATATTTTTCTAACTACTCAACAAAACATGACATAAGTGATGTTTTCCTAACAAGTTTAAGACAAATGAACACTAAAAGCTCGTTCAAGTGTGGCCGATCTCTTTCATCGTTCAAATGTAAAGTAAGGTTTTTGCGATGTTCATGGACAGTTGAACCTACAACACTGATAATCGACCACACTGACGCTTCTACTGAAAAACATGCGAGTTCAGACATAACGCCTACGTCAAAAGGGATAAATTAAAGTAAAATGCTAACAACACACATTTAATACTTTTTATCTGCTTTCTTTTATTGGCAAAAATTCATGCGAGTCTTAGTTTGTGGAAGAGATCCGTTATTTAGTAAGACTCACGTAAATATCAACCAATAGAAAGTGTCAGAAAAAAAAGTATTAAGAGACTATATCGCTAGTAATTTTGAAGGTTAAAATAACTTAAACCAAGCTTATGCTGCTCTCTCCACCAGGGGGTTTCCGAGCACCTCGCACAGTATCTTTGATTTCTGCCTTTCCATCAGCAAATATGTCACTGCCAGTTATTTCTCTGAGCTTAGCTCTGCTTAGAGGCTTTTCTGCTGAACCTGGAGGAACATCTCCTTGGAAAATATTATTGCCTGTCAGCTCCGCAAACTTCTGGTTATGTATCTTCTTTGATGTCTTCTCAACAGGTGCCTCACCAAACAAGATATTGCTTTGGCCACCTGCAGGCTACAATTTAAAAAAGCCAAAGTTAAAATGAAAAGTTGATCTCACTAAACACATGCACTATGATATTAGATCTTATTTCAGATAAAAAAAATGCCATTATTGAATTCTAGAGTGAATAATACAGGAAACTTTGAAGACAATTAGACAAACTGTCAACCTTTTTCAATGATGCATGTACTGTTTAACTTCAAATCAATTTTACAGGCTCATATTTTGGAAAAGAAATAAACTATATAGAATTTTTTTAATAAATCCATCTAAATAATTTGCGTTGCTCAAGACCTGCGATTGTATTATGATTAACTCGGGTACATTGCTTGACTAATATCTTAAATAAATTTCTTGCCAAACTAAAAGGCCAGATTTGATCTACATTTGAATTTTGCATTTTAGGAGAGTGTAAGTTATATGTTGGAGAACTGTCAAAGGTCAAAATTCATCGCCAAGAAGGGCACAGGCCTACAAATAGCACAGAAGCTTTAGATCAATCCAGGTTGATAACCAGCTTAAAAGAGGGAATTATGCAGTAACACAGTTCATTAGGCAATCATCTAGTATACAATGATAGATAGTGATTCTTTCTCGCCTAGAAGATACTTACATTGGAAACTTTCACTGATGTTCGCACATTTCTGGGAAGAGGTTCTCCCATGTCTTTACTTTCCTTGGATTCCATAGTGCGTGCAGCCGCCACTGATCGCGGCACAATTTCAGGAGGGGGGCCGAATATGTCATTTCCGGTGAGCTCCTTGGTCTTGGCATTTGATATTTGCTTCTTACTCTTCGAGTCGGAATCACTTTGCATTGTCCCACTCAGTTCACGCTGTTTCGCTACCTCTGGGATTGAGGTAGGCTTCTTAGGAGAAATGCTTTCTTCAGTGCTGAATGATATCTGACTAATCCCATTCATCGCTTGCTGAGATGCAATGCAGTCACAGAGAAAACAAATCAAAACAAGAACATTGTGGTCAGAATTGAGTTTGATTTCATGTTTTAGAATACTGATACAGCCACATTGAACCCCAGAGAAGTAAATCATCTGTAAGTATACCTGACATATGCGTATGCTTGTTCTGTTATTGGAATCTGCAGAATTGCCTTCTGATGCAGAATCTTTTCCATTGGCACCAAATATACCACTTCCAGTCATTTCTTTCATTTTATACCCTGAGCATGGTTTGCTGAGAGTGGCAAATGGAAGCATATGTTCAACAAAACATTCATTTTAAAAAGTTAATTAGCACAAAAGCCTTGAATGTATTACACATAAAATAAACAGTAGATCCTGAAGAAATAGATACTGCAGCACACATGTATATGAAAACCACTTTCTACTAAGATTCTACTTGAATTTTTTTGCATAAACACTTAAGAGGACAAGAAAATAAAAAAAAAGGTTGTTGAGCTTTAAATCAACTTATAAACTTAACTTTTATAAAAGCTTTATCAACTAAATTCACCAGAAAGCTAACATGCGTTGATTTTAGTTTACGAAAATAATTATATTACATTTTACCATTGTTCCTATAAATAAATTTATCCAAACAAAGCCTGATTAATTGCTAATCAAAGCACCAAATCACAAATAAACATAGGCTAGCAACAAAAAGGCGGAACCACTAATAGGATTTACGCAGTTAACTAATCAGGCTTACGACACAAAAGAAGCATTCCATTTCAAAGCAGGGGTTAAAAGCCAAAACTAAATAAGTGTATTAAAACGTGCAAGATGCTGATCATCATATTGTTCTCAAGCAATGATATTACCTATCAGATGACGCAGAAGAAACTAACGAGTTTACCATATTTACGAACTAACAAACTAACAAACAGATCGACGCAAACAAGTTTCAAAGCAGATCGAAGAAATGGAGAAAACGAGAAAAGCACTAGCAGATCTGATATGAGTTGTGAACATAACAGAGAATGAGAGATGAACGTTGTCGTGTTGTACCTCTTGGTTAAGGTCTGAGCTTCTTCTTCGGTGAGCTGGCCGCCATGGAGAACCTTGCTGATTCTATCGGAAGGCTGCGATGTGAATGCAGTGAGAGAGAATGTGAGTGCGAGAAAGAGAGAGAGGAAGAGAGATGAGAGAGTGGACAAACAGTGACCTGGCCTGAGCGAGCAGCAGAGGAGGCGGTGGCCGGAGATTCCGGCGGAGGAGTTTCGGACCAAGTGAGGAGATCGGAGGTGGAGGTGTGTGGGTTTCTCACCGGTGTGCCTCTCTGCATTCTTCCGTTAGTTCTGAATCCGAGTGTCAAAGTGAGTCAGGGAGTGAGAGAGAGATGCATACACTACGCGTTACCCCGATATTTGAATTGAAATTGAAATGAAATGAATAGAAAATGTGTTCAAATTTAAATACAAAAAAAATGGGACCAATCTTAAGATTTGAGAACACTACCGTGAAACTCGCTCCTTCTTCGTATGTCTCAGCTTGACACGTGTCCTTTGATGCACATTCGAATGTGCTTTCTCACTCTCTTCTCCTGTTAATCAAAGGAAAGGAACTCAAACCATATTATTAAAGATTTATAATAAAAATAAACAGTGGAATTTATAATATCAGTTAAATTGATCGGTTAAAGTAGTTGGCAATGAAGATAGTCAGCATCCTATTCTCAAAGATCAAATTGTTAGAAAAAAGTTATATTAATATTACCTTTTTATATAATTTAATTGTAAAATTTATTATAAAATTTGGATTTAAAACAAAAGCTACTTATAGATATTTCAATTTAGAATACAAAACCTAATGTTTAATGTGCTATCATATATACAAGTGCTATTTACATTTTAGGTAGCACTTTAATGTGATCATGATATCATTTAAACATGAATTAGTGGTAGAAATTTGTCCTACTCCTAAAGATATGTTTTTTATGGTACAATATTCTTGTACATAAATAGCATGGTCATAATTTTTTGTTTTTATGTAGAAAAAAAGAAAGAAAAAAATAAAGCGAGAGAAAAGAAAGATACACAAGTTCTATTTTGTAAAGTTAGTTGAAAAAGCAATTCATAGATGAAAAACTAATTTAATGAAAAGTTAAACGTTTAGTAAAAAACTAGTTTATCAACTACTTGACAATTGTACGTTGATAAATAAATATATAATTAGTTATGAAATGAAAATTATTTGTTAAGTAATTACATAGTTTTAATAATTATAGTTATACTTTTTATTTATTTTAATTTTTTATAATCTACAAAATTTTATATAAAATTAAATTTCAATTAATATTTGTGTAAAAACTTATTATTGAGTATAATTTAAAATAGTTATTATTTATCAATAGAATAAATAAACATTATGTTAAAAATGAATAATTATAATAATAATAAATAAATGTATTATTAAATAAATAACTTCACAAGTGAATAAAAAAGGTCATAATTTTAAACACTAAATTTTTATTGTTGTTGTAGAAAGTAAGGTGGTAAAAATAAAATGTTACGTGGTGAATTATTTTGTAATACTCATATGAGTAATTTATTAATTTATTGGAAAAAGTTAAAATCTATTCAAAAAAAAGTTATCTTATCAACCTTAAATATATGTATAAAAATATCATTTATCAATCTCATCTCGAATCTAAATGAAATGTTTTATTAAACACATATTAATTTGATAGTAATGAGAGAGAAAAAAACTAAAATCCCAAAACAAAGAGAAAAAAGTGAAAATTATGTATATTCGTTCCAAGATACATTGCCACACAAACATGGTTTCGAATGTGACAACAAAAATAAAATATTTGTTTATATTTGTCCATGTCATTTATTCTTTTCTTTTCTTCTACTTTTTATGTTTATTCTCCTTTTGTTCTTATCATTCATAAAAAATCAACTGGGCATTAACATGAAAATATAAATAAATAAAAATGGATGTACAAAACATAATGTGGAGAAGGTAGATGTCATCAATTGTCAATATTGATAATTAATTATATAAGAAATTAGTGGTAGCTAAGTTATGATGATATTAAGATGTATACTAATGCATCTCACTTTAACTGTCCATGTAACAATCATTTTCTTTAATTTTCTCTTTCTAAAATAAAATAAACCTTTTCTTTCTTTCATTTTTTAACATTTTTTCTTTCATCTCACATGAAAGTTATATAAATAATTTAGATTGTTAAAATAATATTTTAAAGTGAGATAAAAATAAGAAAATAAAGAGTATTTACTCTGTAAGTTTTTTAATATGATTCTGATTTAATCTCCATATTTTTTTATTCTTATTTTTAATAAATTGATATATGATTGTTTAACATTTGAATGTGTTAGTCCATCTAAAATATATGATATGGTAGGAAGCTGCTAAAGTGTGTTAACTGTAATATTGGAGCTCAGCATCAATCATAAGTGTACTGTATAAATCAATAAGATAGCTTAGCTCTTTCTTTCTTATCATGATAGAGCTTCATACTTGTCATTTTATATTTTAACCACAAAGTTTAAATAAATAAAACAGTATAGTCATTTTATCTTTTCATACAGAGACACTTGACCTACAAATGTACCTAACACCAATTTTTTCACTTCCATTTATACTTTACTTTAAACAAAATATATATATATATATATATATATATATATATATATATTTTAAATATATATGATATTATTTTAGTAAATAATAATATTGTAATATTGATATACAAAGTAAAATCATATTTATTAAAAACATGAAAAAAATGAAAAAAAGAAAAGAAAACAACTCTTAATGAATAAAAAAGAATAAAATAGTTGTTAGAATAGTTTTATAGAAAACATCTAGAAAAAACTTTTAGTGTTTAAAAATAAATAAATAATTATATTGTAAATGGTAGATCAGGAAAAAGTAAGATGGACATAAGAGATAATCATCTTTATACATAATTACAGATAACATTTAATGTTAATAAATAATAAAATATAAAATTAAATATAATAAATAATAAATAAATTATTGAGATATTTTTTATATTCTCTTATATTATCTCTAAGTTTCTCACATATTTTACTATGACATGTTTTCTTTTGTTTTTTTGAAAAATATGAATTTAGACACAAACTCATTCTTTTTCATATTTTAGTTAATCACCTTCAACAAATAAGGTTAAATAAGTAAAAGAAGAGTAACAATATTTTCCCTGTTTGATTGTAAGAAGCAATTAATTGTTTAAAAGTAGAAATAATATAATTTAAATAAATAATGGATATATTATTATTTAAGTAAAAATTTTATAAATAAAAAAATTAACTGTTCAAAATTTTATTTACAAAAGTCACTATTTTTTAAGATTTTCTTTTTAGATTTATTTTACAGATTTTTTTTAAAATATTTATTAATCATTTCTTATCTTATATCAGAGTCTATTATAGAGATTCAGAGAATGAATAAAGTATACTCGATCAAAATTTCTTTTGGAGATAATTTCTTTCTTTGTCCATTTTTTTTTTTGAGTTATTTTTGAGAGATTGTACAATCGGGTGATAATTTAGGGTGTTCTTTTATTAGAAATTTTAAACAACGAACAGGAATGAATTTGTACCAATGAATTTGAGAATAAAATTTGTATTATTTTTTTTAAAGAATTATCAGAATTTATTACAGCTTTTTAAATCCATATTTTTCTGTTTTATGCATATGTATATATTGTTTATGGACGTTACATGAAAATATATGGTGTTGTTAGAACGAAATCTTACAAAATTAGATTAAAAAAAATAATATATATTTAAAATCATATAAATACAATATAATTTCGTACGGACATTGATGTAAATATTATAACAATAAATATTTAAATTTTTTTATAATATGTAGTATATTACATCAATCACTTTATTCGAAAAAAAATCACTTACTCAAATAATTGGTTTATATTTTTAATTTATTTAGCAATAGTTTCCTTTATTTATCTTATATCTATCGTACGTTGGCAACATATTATATAGGAAAAAAAATCTACAGCATGCCCAGACATCAATTAATTAATTAATTAAATATTACACAGTTCTTCAAGTATCAAAACAAATCACTGGGACCACATATGTACAATTACAACATTAATTAAGAAAATGAATTCTCAACAGTGGAAAATGAAAAGGAGAAAATTCATGTTCAGAAAGCCTCCAAAACTGCACCTAAAGCAAACATATCATAATCTTCAGCACTGCAGCATGCATACACATCATGGCCATGTCTGCATCCACACTCATTCCATTTCTTGTTCAACCGCTTTCTCCCAACACTCTTCTTCTTCTCCACAACCACTTTAATCTCCACTTCCACTTCTGCTGCATCATCTTCATCACTTCCACTCATTTTCACCCATTCCTTCAACTCCATCTTCGGTGATTCAACAATTTCCTTCCACGGAATCTCACCCTTTCCAACCACATGCGACCCCCACACCTTGCTTTGTCTCAGCTCCAACACAACCCTTTCCTTCCTAAGCCTTTCCAACAATTCTTGCGGACACGAACAATCTAAGCTGAACGACTCGTTCCAAAAGGGAACATGATGTTTCATGTTTGAGGAAACTCTTTTGGTGCAGAGTTGAACTCTTTTGTCGGTCCCTGAAGGAAGATATACCCTCACAAACAAGTTCTTTGTGGACTTTAAGGTCTCTACGTTTTTGGCTTGTATTATTCTCAGTTCACAGCTGAAGGAAGAAACTTTGTGGGACTGATCCATGAAGATCAAAAGAGGGAATAAAAGCTAAGGGTATGAGAGAGGTTTGTTTGTGTTTGAGTTGTTTTTCAATGTATATGGTTATATGAAGAACACATACACACACACACATATATATATATATATATATATATATATATATATATATATATATATATATATATAGTGGAATTTGTGTCTGCATTTTATATTCTGGAAAATAATGGTAGAAGTGCTTTCCAGGATCCTTCTCTTATCCTTAAACACTTTTAGATATGATATTAAATGATTTATAACTGGCCAATATGTATCTCAGTTATGATTTATGAGTATTATAATGCCGACTAAGATCTTAGACCATGCATTCAAGATTGTGGGGAAGATTTTGTTTTATTAAACAAAGACCCTTCAGAATCTCGAAAGGCTAGATTTTCCATGCGTGTGGCTCTTTCCATGCAGTTGCCATGGCATTGCAGGGCTTCCACAGAGACCCCAAAAGTGGAAAATTATAATAATTTTTTCTGTTAGTGTTCTAAAGTGCCTTCAACTAGCAATAAACATGATCTTTATCCAACTATGTAACAAGCTGAAACTGTGAAACAATAAAATTTTCCACCACTTGTTGAAAATTGTACGGAGATATACTTTGTTTCTTATAGTTTCATTATAATGTTATCTGATTTGATTTTCTTACATTGTTAATTGTTTACTACTGCTATGTGCGCCACCTGGTTCAGTGCCGATTTATGATAAGAGCTTAAATACGATTTTGATCTAAATAAAAATAATAAGTTTTCATTTTAATAGCTGTTTTTTATATATTTTATTTTTATTAAATTTGAAATCATTTTTCTCATAAAATATTTGAATTTTTGTTTTAATCTTACTGAAATGTACATTTTTTGTTTATTTTAATTTCTTTAAAAATTTCAATCGTTATTCTTAATTTAAAATATTAATTTTAAGATAATAAATAATATATATTTTACGAATTTTCAGAGTTTTTTTTGTTAATATGTGTGAATATTATATTCCAAGACTAGTATGTAATTTAAAATGAATATTTAACCTTTTTATTTAGTATATAAATAGTTAATCAGTACCATATACCATAGGGATAAATTTTGTATATTTCAATTTAAGAGTGACAAAAAAATAATGAAATTTTTTATACATACCATATACTATTGGCAGTACATCAAATCATTAAAAATGATTTTGGAGTGCATTATTTGAAATGAAATCAATGATATAAAAATTATTTTGTTAAAGCTAATTCTAACATTAAGTGTTCTACATTAAGATGTTTATATTGAAAAGTAAGTTAATAGTAATAGAGGAAATCAAATTACCTTTCTTCCTCACTTTTCTTTTAATCCAGTTATTTTAATAAACAGCTCACATTTAAATGTTAATTAAAAGAAAATAAAAATAAGTACGGAGAATAACGTATAATTATTTTTACAATAGTTTTATTCTTTCTAATAGTAAAATCTACTATAATTATTTTTACGAATAACTTATCCTTTCTTACAATGCTTAAAATACGGTCAAATGTATATATCTCTTCTAGTAAAGATTTAAACCTTAATTCTTTAAAGTTGTTACACAATACTCAACTTTTATATGTAGGGTCATATAGTTTAAATCAAAATCAATATTAATTGAAAACTAATCCCTAATGTGAAATTATATATTTAATATGATACTTATGCCCCTTTACTATGTCCAGACAAGTAACAACTTGGAAAGACATTCTTTTTTACTTTTATAGAACAACTTGGCTATTGAATTTAAGAGTTTATATGTAAATGACAAAAGAATGGGTACGATTGCATTGGGGTTGGGTTATAAACTTGTAGCTATGAAGTAGTATCTCCATTACAGAGAATGAGTATGCAAGCACTATCTTCGCATCGCGATTGGTGTACTTGTCGGTGTATGTTAAATAGAATGTATAGTTGGAAAACATGAATAGTTGCCAAAAATCAGTTAAATATTCTAAGTGCGCCACTGTTAATTTCAATCACATAGTAATTGACCTTGCAAAAGGGCTCATTTAAGTGAATTTGGATGAAAAAATATATATCTTTAACAATAAACTTGTATTTTAATGAAATTGGATGACCTCAAACCGGTGAAGAACGCTGTAGTAGGAAAACAATGATAGATACATGAAGAGATAGAGACAGAGAATATGATCCCCACGTTGCAAGAAAGTGACGCTTCTGTTCCTTACGGATAATAAGATCATAAATAATCCGGTATTCGTTAATAATATTTTTCTAAAAAAAATTAAATTAAATTAAAAAATAAAAATTTTAAATTTTAAAAATCCAAAAATTGACAGACATTTCATTAAGGTCGTTAGTAATTTTTTTCTAACAAAAAACATAATTAAATCAATTTTTTCAAAAATTAGGATAGAATTGAATTTTTTCTAAAAAATATAATACACTTCCACCAAAATGAGAACAATTTGAGTAATTAAATCTTTAAAATATGTCTAACAAAACTACTGGCGGGTTTATAGATAAAAGAATATTAATAATTACACATCCAATGATTACAAAATATGAAAAAATATCAACTACCTAATAATAAGATGGGGGAAACCCTGTACATGATGATTGATTATATACTGCAGGGATGAAGAAAGGATCGTGCACACTAAAACCATTTTGGCTATCGTTGCTGTTTTTGTTCGTTTACCCCACAATGTACGGCGCAAAAAAATGAAGCTTGGACAATAATATGATAAGCCGAAAATGAAAAGAAAAAAATACATCATCGGCAAGCCTAATATCCGCGTACAATCAGTCTGTATATGTTTAAGAATCGGCAACATCTAAAGTAGTAACGATGGAAGTCAGCAGCAACAGTACCTTGCGAAAATCATTGCTTGATCGAGCGAAGTTCCCAATTACCCTCGCCATCAATCAGACGCAATTCCATGGAATGATATGGTATTAACGCGGGACGCTGAGAGGACAGGAGCGAAACCAATTATTTTGATGGTGACGTGAATGGTCATTATGCATTCTCAATTAGATGTTAACCAGCTAAGTTAAAACTAAATATAAATCAAATAGATTTATGGCTGCCAAAATCCCCATTGTAGATAAAAAAAAGAACAACAAACTAGTGATCTGCTCTTGTTTATCTACATTTACTATGATAAAATTTTAATTTTTGTCGGTAATTATAGATTCTTACTTGTGAGGAAGTAACAACTGTGATTCCCATTTTTTTGGCTAACCCATACAAGTGTTCTTCGACATCAACGCTAGTTGCACTGCCATCAATATTTTTTTAAGTTAGTAAAACAAGGCTAACAACAAAAGAACAAGTAAACCATTCCACAAGAGATAGAGAATGGCATAAGTAATCATACATACTTGGTACACTCGTCCAGGATACCAAATTTAGGCTTATGGAAGAACAACCGTGCCTTAAGAACACAAGATAAAAGTTAAAATCCAAATAGAAAAAAAATCATGAACAAATTATAATGTCTTACTCAACGGAGGTCTACGCTATATTATATTAATTCTTTTTCAGAAATTTAATAAACTCTGGTAAAATAAATATAGGTTGGATTTACATACCATGCCTAATCTCTGCTGTTCTCCAAGAGAGAGAATGTCTTCCCAGTTTAGATTTGCATCCCAGCCTCTATTGTCTCTTTCTAGAAGATAATTCAACCGAACATTGTCTAGGATAACTTGCAGGTGTTTGTCCAACAATTTTCTAGGGTCATGGTTCTCACCTGAACAAGATTACAATGATCAGCACTAAAATTGGGGTGGAGGAGGAATCCCTTAAAATGATTAAAAAAGAAAATGTTATTGTTTCACCAGAGAAGATGAATTCCAAATTAAATTAAAGAAAGGAGAAATCTTTAGTGCTGTCAACATGACTAACATCTAAATTATTTCACGAACTATTGCAACTATATCACACCTTGGAATGTCAGCTAGTAGAGACCAATAAAAAACAAAGCACGAAGCATCATTTTAAACAATAGTTTAGTCAAATGAATAGCTGTGGCTAATGCATAGTCATGTAGCATAATTTTTTATTCACAAGGGTATTCTGGATCCTGTGTTATTTTATGCATCCAAGATACCTTTTCCGTACATCTTCAATGCTCTCAACTCTGCTTCCTCATGAGACAGTGGGTATATGATTTGATCCCGCAATGTTCCCAAGCAAGTGTAAGGCCGCTGAGGAACATAAAAGATGCCAGAACCTGATCCAGCCTCCAGATCCGCATCATCAGATGGTCTAGAGAGTCTTCCACACGCAATTGGCCAAAGTCCTCTAAGAACTCTGAAGATGGAACTTTTCCCACTTCCATTTGGACCTTTGGAAATGTGAAAAACATTATTTAAATTCGAACCACAAGCAATTTCACCCTTCTAAAAAGAAAGGTACAGTAAAATAACAACTATACGAACCAGTAACAAGTAGGCTTCTATCAAGCTCAATGTCCCATGTCAACTCTCTGGCCAACATCTTCTGGGAAGGGGTTACAATATCAACCTTAGAAAAGGAAATAGCATCTTTGGCATGATAATCCCTCATTGGAAATGTAACACTTCCATTGATAGAGTCGCCTGTGTCATCGAAGCAATGGTTAACACATGGGGACTGACGGATTATTATTTAGATTTATTGCTGTAAAAATAGTAAGATATTATTTGATGTTCTTCAAATAATGAAGTACCAGACTGTGCTGCATCCAGAAGTTCTTCAAGCTCAAAAATCCTATTAATACCACCAGAAAGCTCTACAAACTTTCTGTTCAATTCAAGAATGTCGCCAAAAGCTAAAAAGCTTTGAGAAACAACAGATGCTAAGAACCTCAATGCATGTGCCAGCTCACCTTTAAGATATTACAGCGTATGTCAGTGGGGGTAAAGTGGGTGATAAACAGAGTAACTGGGATCAGTCCAACAAACCTACCCTGAGTATTTATTGAAGCTCGGTCTCCCTTATGTTCCATAGCATATAATAAGCTCAGCAACCAAGTCACATTATGAGGGAGTTGCTTTGTGATAAAATCATCCAGTATACCAAATAGCCACTTCTTTTTTAGAAGGTATTTGGAGTGGGAGAGAAGCTCCCTAAATCTTGATTCAACCATCTGCACAAAGTGAAGATAGAAAAATTTACACCTGTAATATTCAATGCAAAAGAGTAAGGTAAATAAAAATAAATGGGGTATATTTTCCTTTTAAACCCAGAATATAATATAATCACATGCCCCATACTTTGAGCCTTACATCATCAACTAAATTTCAAAACACCAACTCATGCAAAAGTTGTGCAATGAGGGTTAGCTTGTTCAGGGAAGCAGAAAATGAGATCATGAAAAGTTAATAGTAGAGTGAAAAGACAGTGGAATGGAATGGTTTTTATTTTCACTCATTGTTGCCTGTTAAAGCCATACTATGGTGTATCCAAAATTTGAAGGATGAAGTACAAATAAGTTGTATGCACTCTGAAGAATTTCACATTTTGAATGTGCTGAGGAAGTGAGAAGTAATTTTCATTCTAAAGTTTGCACAATCTAAAATAAACACTGCCTTAAAGTAAAGATATTAAACATTGTTTAGATGAGACGCTCACAGCTTTTTCTCGAGCTCCACCTCCAAAGAAAGCAACTGACTCAGCATGAGTACAGAGCCTTTCATGCATGAACCTAGCAGAAGCACAAAGTGAAAAGGTAAGAATCATTTCAACAGCTCTCACTATTTGTCTAGTGCCATGATAGAGGCAGCAGAAGCTCTTATAGATTCACCTAAACATTCCTTCAAGTTGTTGCTCTTGGCTTATCAAATCACCAAAATCAGGAGTAACAGTTCTTAGAAATCCAAGACCAAGTAGCATGTAGGCGTAGAGTATGGCAACCCCCCTCTGACCTGTTAACAACTTCATTCTCCACGTGAACCTTTAGAAAAGTAGTAGTTATGAAAATCAACAGAAAAAGGAAACATGCATCAAACGTGTTCAAGTTCTAGTAGTAAAAAAAACCAACTCAATTTTATTAATGAGGTTCTTACCACAAAATATCCACAGATGGCTTTACCAATCCAGTGACCAATCCAGACAAGTCTGATGTCAACTTCTCCAAGTCTTGAGTTATCCTCTGTTCCGCGTCAATATTTTTGCTTGCCATGTGAAAGACCTACAAAAAATATGCATGTAAAATTTTGAAACCAAATCAGAGGGATGTGCCTGAAGAGTTTACGAGCCAAATGCAAAGATTCTGATTATTTATAATATTTATAATATAACAAATAGAAAGTCATACTTTCCATCCCCAATACTTAAAGCTAGGATTCAATCTTAATCCCAAGCAATAACTTAGGAACTATTTTATATGTGGCGTCTTTTAAGATTCTAAACGGGCCTTAGGAAGGTTCAGATACCTGTGCTTTAATAAATTTAGGATTAGACAACCTTTTAGTTCCCATAAAATACACTTCCTAGGTTTTTAATAGAGTTAAACAAAGAAAAAGAGTGAAATCTCGTTTGTAAGCTGAGTGGTCTTTGACACATTAGCAAGTTAGTTAGCTATTCTGTTAAGTAGTTAGCACAGTTTGTTAGACCATTGGTTTTCTGTTAGCTGATTAGTTAGGCTAACTTGCATTGCATGCTTTAGATATAGATTTTTTTATGGTATCCACAGCTTTATGAATTCGTTTATGGCTTCCCATCCAACAACTTCTTTTTCAGCAGTGTTTCTCCCACATTCTTAAAGTTGAACATAATCTTAAAGGTTATCGTCTCAATCATTTCTGTGCTGCACCTCATACTCCAAGTCACTCTCTACAACAAGATTGCATAGCTGATCGAGAGAATCCAGCATTTCTTAAATGAGAAAGATAAATTTCTAATTCTTTGATTTCAATGGCTAAAACTGTTTCTGTTCAAGAAAAAATTAGACGCTCTTCTTGATTCTTTTCCCCTGGGGTGCGAATCTCCATCATTTCTGTGCTGCACCTCATACTCCAAGTCACTCTTTACTGAAGATTGTATAGCTGATAGAGAGAATCAAACATTATTACAAGAGAATTGCAAGATCAATTTCTAATTCTTTAATTTCAATTGCTGAAATTGTTTCTGTTCAAGAAAAATTAGACGCTCTTCTTGATTCTCTGCCCCTTGAGTGCAAATCTCTTGTTACTCTTGCCACAAAGATATTAGAATGGTTTGACTTTGATGATGTTGAGTCTTTACTTTTGGCAAAGGAAAGTCCCATAAACAAGCATAAGGAATACTAGCATTCCTATGTTGAATTTGACCCAGGTCAAAACTATTGATTCAGTTCTTCACGTTAGGTGAATTTTACAAAGTTTCCATTTATTTACTACAAAATCTCGATTCCAGTTGCTGCGGTGATTTGACGGTGGTTATGGCAGAAATCAAGGTAACTCCAACATTCAATGTCAAGTCTCGTATAAATCTCGACCTGACACTTCTTATTGTTATCACCAATTCAATCCAAACCACACTCCCTAGCCAAATTATTTCTCACCAACAATATCCTCCTCCTACAGCATCATATCAATCTTATCAGCCAACAGCATATTATGCTTAACAACATTTACCTAGTTAGAACACTGACCCCTATCAATATATTACACCTCCGTCTCTTCACCCTCCATAGGTTCCATCTACTGCTACTATTCCTTTACACCAACAATAAAATTCTCAAAACATAAAACCATCACCGCAAACTTAAGTGGCTAATATTATAACATAACATCAATTCCAAAACTGGTTTATAGACTTTGGAACTTCACACATGCTGAAAATATGGCTACTGTTGTTGTTGGATCCAGCTTTTACTATGAAACCAAAAATTATAATCAATATTCATGACATAATTCTTTCTACTTAAAAGTATAACAATTCAAATGCTACAATTCGATTGTAACTTCACCCATTTGACCTCCTTCATTAGACAAGTATGCAACCGGCAACAATTTCCTTTTCCTTTTCGGCAATTGTCGTGCTAGGAATTAAATTGTAACCTTGGTTCTAATACTAATTGTTGAATTCATCTTTTATCATTATATCAAAAGTTATAGTTAATAGTTATGATACAATTCTTTTTATTTAAAAGTATAACATCCCAAGCGTTACAATCAATTGTGACTTGACCTCTTTGGCCTGGACAATTGATGCAACTTGCAACAAAAGTTCCTCTTACAAACCGAGAGCATGTATTCCTGGGTAATGGTCAAGGTTGGCCAATAAAATCTATTGGTTTTGTTTCTTTTCCCTCTTCTTTTAATTACAGTAATTTATTGCATCTTAATCATATGTTGTTTGTTCCTAATATCACAAAAAATCTGGTGTCAGTATGTTTATCCATGATAAAAGAACTTTTTTTTTTTTAATTTCATCCTACTTGTTATTAAATCAGGGACCGATCACAAAATCTTGTCACATGGTCAACTCAATCTGGAGGACTCTATAATTTCTCAAATATGCTTTCAAATTCTTCACAAACTTCTTCTATTTTTAAACTTAGTGGTCTCTGCCACATCAGCAAGTTAGTTAGCTATTCTCTTAAGCACTCAGTTAGCACAGTTTGCTAGACAAATGGTTTTCTATTAGCTGACAAGTTAGACTATCTTGCATTCCAAGCTTCATTGTTTGTTATAAATAAAATTGAGAAATACAAGAAATAAAAACACAAGTTACTTTTATTCCTAACACCAAAACATATAAAGACCTGCTTTCCAGTTTCCAGGGTTATCATCCCCATGGCTCCCTTCACATTTCTATCTACCATGGGAGAAGGAAATATATTGATACAAACTTAATGGTCATAGAGAAATGAAATACCAAAGTAGTCAAGGAACCGAGTTGAAAATTAAGTTAATTTTGAAGAGAGAAAAGTGTAATACAAATAATTAACCAACAGACAATATTATTTCAAGAAAAAGATCCATGTAAAATAGTACAAATGTATTCAATCATGATAGATCAGATAACTAATCAGTCATGCTTGTGTTGAAGAATTTGGTGAAGGAAAATAATTAGTGAACAATTCATATTCGATTACCTTGTAGAATGCATTGTTTCTCAGGTAGTTTTCTAACAGATGTTGTGTCAAACGAATTCGCCACCCCAGTGCTAGTCTGGCTGTCAAGTGCCTGAAAAACAGGATATTTGAAAGGTTTGTGTAAGGTCAGCAAGTTTAAACCAGCACCACCCGCAGCCCCGCCCCCTCCACTGTGCTTCAATGGTTTAGAATCTTTTTAACTCACTCTCTCCCTCCCTCATATATATATATGAAAATTTTCCATTAAATAATGATATAATCATCTTTGAGACATAATAAACAAAATCATCAAATTTCAACTGGAATCACGTGTGAACCTGGTGCAAGATACAAGAAACTGAGGTCCCAGATGGACTTGTGGTACCAACCTTATAGAAGGAGCAATGAAAGAAGATGCAGCACTTTGAAGAACACTTAAACCAATTAACCGAATAAAGGAAGCTTTATCCTGCTCCAAAACAAACTTCACAGTGGTACCTGAGACCATAATTTTTCATTTTTTAACAATTTACACATTAATCTTCAGAGTATTAAATAGTCATAGGAGAAAATACCATTTAGTGATGCAATTCGATCTGAGACCCATGTTCTTGAAACAACGAGAAAAGCGACAGCTAGCAGTTGTGCACCTTGTTTATCCAGTATAGTGGGTACCTGAAATGGAACATTCCACATAAGAAAAAATGTGCCTGAAAAGTACTGTAATAGATCAATCAAAAGCACATTGTATATTCTATACAAAGTGCTTGGGTCCTGGCAAGTGATGAAGGAAATAATGCACAGACAGCCATGCATATGCATTCACTTCATCCCATCAATGCCGTGTGATTTCAAATGCATCACTTAATGTCACGCTTGATTTATTTAACACGGTCAGATTTTTGGGTTCCATTATGTTATTTATGAGGAAATAATTTATTTTCAGAAAGTTAGGTTGAGTCCGTCTACGTGTTCGTATTTAGTTTGAATTTGTGATTTATAACTTGTGCCTTTCAATGTTAAGGTCTTACACGTTTCGTAATTAAGAAAGAGAAGTAGAACTAGTTAAAAGCGGTTTTGCCCATTCTTAGGACAATGATACTATGACTTCCATTTTTTAACTTTCATCCTTTATTCTCTTAGGTGACTTAATGTGAATCATTGATTAATGTACCACTATCTTTTCTTTTGAACAAATCAATGATCCACACTAAACCATGTCAGGGAGTAAATCATAGGAGTCAAAAAATGGGAGTCAAAGTATAATTTTCTTTTTTCTTAATATTCTGACAAAGGATTATAAATTTCGTATGGATGCTGTGTGCAGTGTCATTGATCCTTGAAGTAAAACAGTAACGAATGGGAAAATATAAAAAAAAAAAGAAGAGGGACTTTTCATCCGCATTTTAAAGTTGTACGCTTGTTTACATTTCAGATTAAAAAACAATAAAAAGAAAATCTGTATAAAAAATTTGAAGAGAAAATCATAACCATCAGTTTCCCAAACAGAAAAAGAATGAAAACAAAATTGCCTACTAGTTAGCCAATTTAACACCTACTTTACTGTCATGACCAGTATAAAAGGAACATTAAATTGATTTAAGAAATGGAAATACAAATGATAGGAGTTATAATTTCCACAGCCAAATAACAAGACCTAACAGTTCCATAAATAAACTCTAATGTTGTGTTTGGATCAAGAATTTTCAAAGAGTAATTCATTTTTATATAAATTTAAAATGTTTTATGGCAAAACATGTTTGAATAGCAAATTTAAGAATATCGAAATTCTGGATATTTATGAGTATTTTAATTGCATAAAATTATAAGATTCCAAATTTTGACAAAAAGACAGGAATTTGAAATTCTTGATACTCTCATTTCTTACATCGTCCTTTTCTTATTAAAAATTAAAAATTAGTTACTGTTTTATTTTAACTTTCAATTTTTAAATATATATTTAATTCTTTTGGATATAGTAGAAATTAAATTACCCTGTCCAAACTAAGAATTTGAAATTTAAGAAGTTTGAATTGATTCATCCAAACAAAACATTTTCAAGTGTAGGAGTTTTAAATTAAAGAATTTAAATTTCTAGCGTTTCAAATTCCTTTAAATTTTAAAATTTTAAAATTCTTCATTCAAACAGTCTAGAGGCATTCAGAATAAATCAAAGTGATGGAAGTTATGAAATATACAGTTCCACACGCAAATGAGTAAAAGCCTTACGAAAGCATATTTACAGAAGGTACTCACCAATACTCTGCACATGGCAGCTACTCTCAATGGCAATACCCTTGTATTACAACGGAGTTGGGGAACAACAGAAGGTGAAATTGTATGATTCATAGAAGGAGATGATGATATCACCTCTGAAAAATATGACTGTTCCTTTGGATTTGAGAATGCAGAATCCTAGATAAAAAGGTGTCAAACTCTTTACAATCTAGTAAAACGAGAACAATGGGCAAAAAGAACCAAATCAGAAAATATCCAAACCTTTTTGCTCGTGGAAAATGCCCGTTGAACTGCCTTTGCATCACTCTGTCGTTTTGTTTCTGATGTCTTCATTGTATCAATCTCCATTTCAGTAGGAGAGCCCTCCCTGGAGTTTAAATCTTAACCTCAGACAATAACATAACTCCAAATAGAACAATAAAAACTGCACGGTAAAGTTCCAACCTTTTATAGTGTACACTCCATCCTCCTTCACCATCTAAGGATAAAACCACATCATGAAATGCAACCAATGCTGGACGATGTGATATGGTAATGCATGATGTTCCCATTGCCCTAACTTTAGCACAAAACCGTTCTTCCATATCAGTAGTCACAGCACTTGTGCACTCATCTAAAATAGCAAATTTAGGCTTATGGTAGAAAAGTCTTGCCATGCCCAACCTCTGTTGCTCGCCCAATGAAAGTTCCTCACCCCAGTTTACCTCCTTTTCAGGAGGGTAACGATCCAACAGATATTCGAGGTCCACCTTGGGTACATACCCACATAAGTTCCATCAAAAAAATTATCAATCATATTTGCGTGAAATCAAGAAAAACATGGGATTAAATGTGAACTTTACATTTTTTAACAGCTCCACCATCCCGCGATCTGTGAGTGGTTCAATCTCTTGATCTACTGTAATAGGATAAATCAACTGATCTCGAAGTGTTCCTACAGCAGTGTATGGCCTTTGGGGAACATAGAAAATCTCCTTATTAAGATCAGAGCCAATTCCAGGTTTCACAATATGTCCAGATATCAATGGCCAAAGGCCACCTAGAACCCGGAAAAGAGAGCTTTTACCACTGCCATTTGGACCTTCAGCGAAAGAAGCATTAATAACATGTTAAACAATCAACCATCCCAAATCACAGTTTAAAAATGACTCTTCCAACAAAGAAGTAGAAAATAAATAACATCAACTGTCAACGCTAACTTAAGACCAAGAAAAATAAATAAAAATAGAAAGGGGAGTGCTAGCAACACACACTTTAAAACACGCCATTCTTAGTCGAAATTTATTGAAAAATACCTATATAGAGAGATAGAGACCAATTAAATGGAAAGTACGTGTTAGGATACACAAAGAAGAGAAATTAGTTAAAATAGTTAGAATATCCGTGAGTTAGTTACTTGAGATGTAGTTAGATATAAACAGGAAAGAAGGAAAGGAAAGGGGGAGGGAGGAGATTTTTTTAGATTGAGCTTTAGGTCTCTGTGGAGGGGAAGCCCTTGAAGAAGAGAGTGCTCTCCTACTTTTTGTTCTTTTCATTCTATTCAATAAAAAAAAAACCTTTATTTTCATTCTCTTCTCAATTCTTGGTTACTAACAAATTGGTCCAACCTTTCGAATCTATTGTGAAGGGTCAATATGGAAAGGTGTTTGAGTGCGTTGGAAATATGGGCCAGTAAACAAGGGAAGGTGGTTGATAAGCTGAATGCTGATATGACTGTTATTAAAGAAAGTTTGTCAAACATGAAAGAAATCAAAGAACTGTTACAAGAACTTAAGAAAAGCAAGAAACTATCTGAAGGAGGAGAGTACTTGATTAATGATGAAGAGAAGAAGGAAGAAAGATATCTACATAGTACTAGATCAGATGAGAACGGAGAAGAATTGTTGAGGCCTTGTGTTAAAACAGTGGAGTTGCCCATGTTTGAAGGGAATGACTCCTCAAGGTTGGTCTTTTTTTTTTTTTGTTATGATCGGCAAATGTTAGTTGTTAGTATTACGTTAGTTTTTGTGTTAGTGAGGGGAGTTGAACTCAAAACCTCCTCCACCCTCCCTTCTTTATCACCAATTCAACCCTATAACTCCTCAAGGTTGGTGTCACAGCAAATCAAACACTAGAAGATCAATTGTAGGGATATTTCTTTGCAGGGATGCAATCTAACATTCAAAATCAGATTCCACCACAAGATCCAAAGGACTTGATTAGAGCTATGGAAATGGTTCAAGATGTATGAGAATGTTCAGCAATGAAGAATCACACCCTCTATAGTGAAGAAAAAACCAAAAAGGAAGTGAGATTTGCAAGAGAAACAAAAATTATGGAGGAAGAGGGGGATGCATCAATAAAGAGTGAAAAAATTATGGACTGTGAAGGTCAATTTCTTGATAACCCAATTACAAAGTTAACCAATAAGAAAGTTGGAGATGCAGCCAAGCATCATTTTTTCCCAATCTCAGATTTACATACTATAAATAAGAAAATTTTGTTGGACTTAGATTTGATAATGAAGGTGGTTGGAACATCAATGACATTGGAATCTTGGAATTTCAACTTACTGGGTACAGAGACTTTTATACAAAAACCACTCTCATCCCCACCACCACCCAAGCCTCCATACCTGAATTTGCATGCAGTAACCAGTGGGTTCCCTCCCAATGATAGGACAGCATCACAATGATTTCAGGAAGGATAGATAATGATTATGGTGATGGAGATGAGCCACAGGATCAAGCTTCCACTGTTCCAACCTTGAGGACAAGGTTGACTTTTGAGGAGTGTATTATTAGGATACGAAATCAGTTAAGATAGTTGGAATATCCGTGAGTTATTTACATGAGGTGTTACTTAGATATAAACAGGAAAGGAGACGAAAGAAGGAGATGAAAGGAGAAGGGAGGTGAATTTTTGTAGATGCAAGCCCTTGAAGGAGAGAGGCTCTCCTATTTTTTGTTCTTTTCATTCTATTGAATAAAAAACCTTTCTTTTCATTCTCTTTAAAATTCTTGGTTCCTAACAGTTGGACCCACTAAAATTTGTGAACTTTAATAGACTTCAACCAGTAAAAGAGACTAGAGAATGTGCTAAAAAGAATGTACATGTTGGTAACATCATTTAAAGAGAGGGCTCAGATACCTGTAATCAAAAGATTTGGTCCTGATTCAACTCTAAAATTTGTGATTTTTAATAAACTTCAACCAGTAATAGAGACTACAGAATGTAATCAAAAGAATGTGCATGTTGGTAGTATCTCCCTAGGAAAGGCCAGTATTTAAGGAGAAGGTTCAGATACCTGTAATCAAAAGATTTGATCCTGATTCAACCCTAAGAGTCAGATCATCCACCAAGACATTACCGGTGGGAGTCACAACCTGAATTTGGGGGCACCATCACTAATAAAAGATGATAAACACAATATGAATTCAAGGATGATAGATTATTGAGCAGATTTCATTTACCTTCACACCATCAAATTCAATGTAGTTAGCTTCACTTGTGCAATTTCTACTTGCTTTCCTTTGAAGGGAAGATTTCTCATCCACCAAACTTAAGTCCCTTGACACAGCCATTAATTCACAAATGCGATCAGCATACCCACTGTAATACATACAGATAGGTCAGAACATAGAGGCAGACAAAATGGATCTTATAAAGTATTGCATATAAGGCACGCAATAAAAGCCTCTCATCAACTTCTAAAAACAACTGAAATGAAAGATCTAACAGACCTGAGACGACTGAGCCGTCTTGCACTGATAGAAAGAGTTCCTAGAGACTGAAATAAAGAAATTATGACACTAGTATGATATCTAAGATTGCTTAACATCTCTGCCCGCCCTAAAGTTGAGCTGTCGGGCCTTAAATGACCAGAAAAGAAAGGTTCAATAATCAAAATAACAGCAACAGTAGCACCAAGGTACTTCAATAATAAGTCTTGAATCATCCCAAACCACCAATGGTCATGTAGCACATTATGCACATGCCTAACCAAGGTTTTAAACTTCTGTTGAATATGAGCTTCTTCTTTCCTCTCTCCACCATAGAATGCTACACTTTCTGAGTGAGTCCTTAATCGTGAGTGAAGCTGTCGATACTCTCCTTCCAATTGCTGCTCTTTAGACATAAGTTTTCCAAAAGAAGGAGAAAAGTTCCTGATCACACCACCAGCTCCGATTACATATGCCTGAAAAAGCCATAACGGTAGATTGACAAGTCAAGCACTGAATCTAATATCAGATCTAATATTAACCAGCTTCCAGACACAAGAAAATACTCCAGAAGTATGAATAGAAGTGCCTAATCAGAAATTATAAAACAGAATAATTCAATTAAAGAGATACCAATATCCAGAAGACATATTTTGGGCTAGCATATGAACACAAACGCCAGGTGTATAGAAGTCCATCAGTAACGGCTGTGAGATCATCCTGCACAATTTCACTCAACTCTGAACAGAACCTTGGCACATCACTGGCAATTCTTTGCTCTGGGTTAGTTATCCGACCATCAACATGCGATATTTTGTAATACACCATGTTCTGAAAGCAAAACAAATGATAAATATAAATCCATCACAAGAACTAACGTGTAATAATGCAATTTTTACTCAGCCAATTGTGAGAATAATCTCCTCATACAATATAAAAGTATGAGAATGTCAGCATAGCATACTTGGAATTCGAAAAAATCTTTCGGATAGTTATTCTAGTTCGAGAAGCAAACAGTTGGTGAACATTCGCAAGTAACTTCCACTTAATACAAGATCTGGAAAAACATTCCAAATGGTCCAGGACAGGAGCAGCCCAAGAGCCAAAAAATAGCCAGCTGGACAATCAGAGCTTTTTCCTTTCGTTTTACTATCTTTAACAAATTTAAATTCATGTACCCACAAAATTAACAGTTCATAACCAACTATGATGCGTGTTATTTAAGCAATAGAAGGTACAATCGGGCAAATTCTGAAAATATTGTAGTTAATGTGAAAATAGACTGGCCCTTCATGTGAAAGATGAGAGAAAAAAATAAGAGAAACAACATAGGGAGGATAGTAGTCAAAAAACTAAATATTTAAGACAGTAGGCACGAGGAATATATAATATGATTGATAGTTCAACTCAGACAATCTAAAGTAAACACAACTGACATGCAATTTAACAAGTTATACCTCAAAATAGTGGGAATGGATAAGCTTTGTCAATATTCTTCTGAAATGTAAACTCAAAGTCCCTGTTATATACTTTGACGTAGAATGAATGGTTGACAAAAGGAAACACAAAAGAATATTTTCTGAAATTAGCCGAAGAAACAAAGGTACACGTCGAAGAAAAGCAGCACGAAATAGGAAGCCTTGCACTTTAGCCAGCCTGTTGCTCAAAGCAGTTCGCAACACCTGCAAATACATACAATTCTAAAAGTCATTAATTTTAATCTCTTTGTCATTTATTTCTTTGGAGAAAGGGTGTTAAACCAATATATACAATTTCTGATATCCATATACTTTTCTGTATACGAGGACCAGTCTCCAAGGTTTAGACAAACAAATAAAATATTCATTTACTGGCACAGGCTTCAATACTGAGATTCTAAGTGCCCATATTCCAAAAGGTAGCAAGTGTAAAATGCATTCTTACACGGTCTGAGCAAGCCCGTATACTATACACACCTACACAGTAATAAAGCTAAACCATACTTATGTTAAGATCAGAACTAAGAGCTCTGGTTTTATGAAAACTTCAAGCTAATAAGATACTTCCTATTATAGAAGTATTCCGTTTTTCCTTCCAGACCATCCAGCTATCACAAGCTATACGGAGGTGAAGGAAATACGGACTTTTGACATGCCAGAAGCATAAAATAATGCAGTGAAAGGAATAAAGGAAATTCTTGGTCAAGTTGATTTTCTTTTTATTTATCTTCTCTTAAGGAGGGCTATTTTTATATTTGAAAAATTATAACTCTTTCCATTCTGTACCTTCTTCTTTCAATATGCAAATAATTTTTTTTTTTATTTACAGCTCTACAGTCTACACTTTTATGGAACACTCCACTCCAAATCCAATAAAAGTATCAGATATTATTAGATATTGTTAGATATAATGCCATTTGTATTAATCATGAAATTGGCTTAGCCCATATTTTTTGTATGTTATTTTTATTATAAATATATTATCATATGTGTGTATTCTACACAAGGGATTCCACCTATGCCTCTCTCTCTTTTATTTCAACATCGTACCTAGAGCATTAATCCTTGCCTTCACAGTGAACAGAGTGCTAAATTCTTTTCTGGAAACTGTTTTATTTATGACATTATTTTTAATTTCTTTTTTTCTAGCCATTCTTTTTTTCATCTCGCCACCCTCTTTCCAGCTCCAAAAATTTCGTTGTGATCAAGGTTTGTTGGAATTTTTTCACCAGTTTAATTATTTTCTGTCTCTACAAATACCTATGGGCTCTTCTACCACTCCTACTTCATCCAATCCTTCAAGTCAGCCTACTATCTTTAAAGAATTTCTCAAATGGTATGAGGATCATCAAAACTTTGGTTCCATCGCTACTGTTGCACACTTAGGTATATCTTTTGTTGCCTCACTCATTCCAACTCTCATGGCCCTTGGTTTCTGAAATCAGGTGCCCCATATCACATTAGTGGTAATAAAAACTATCTGGTTTTTATTGATCCCTTTCACCAATATAATGACTATATATTACATGTGGTGAGCTCTAAATCAGGGCTACATTTCATAATTCTAAACATAAATAGATGTCATAAAAAAACATGATGAATACTTGAATATATATACACACATTAAATCATGCCTCATTTTGAAAAATTGAAGGAATGCATGAAGCATAATCATCCACAATAAAACAGACTTACCGCTATAGCAACTAAACCTAAAAGATCCCTTGCACCTAATTTTCCCATGTCAGTTAGTATAATTGAAGCAAGGAGTTGGAGTGACTTCAACCCTTTCTTTTGTTTATTTTTTGATACATTAACGCCAACCTCCTCTGTGATTTCTCTATCACTGTTTTGCCCATTGCAATGTCCAAATAAATCAGGTTTACTAACTCTAAACCTTGATTGCATATATGCAGCTGTTCCTCCAGCAATTAAGATACCAGATGCAAGTAATAAAGTTTTCCTGTCATCAACCCCATGGAGAAAGCATCAGCAATGTCACAGTATATATGCAAATTAGCTAAACAACAGTAGGTTTCAGTGGTCCCAATCAGCAACAAGTTTGGTGTATTATTATGAATTCAAGATACTACTGCTACTTCGGAAACAGGGTAATGAGCAGAGTAAAACAAACACTTCTCAAATAAATGTGACAGTAATGTCAAAATCAAAGAATTTTATGCAAAGTTAATCAACCCAACAGAACATGCATTGCCTTTAAAAACAATTGAAATAATAGAGAAGGGAATTTCAGATCAAATATGAAAAACTGTACAAATGCTTCTGCCAAGACAGAATTGTCTCCTTCCTGAACAATACTCATTGTAAGTTTACACTTCACGATGCAAACCATACCAGATAATTTGGAAGTTTTATGGGTCCTAATGGCACTCCACACAAAATATAGAGAGGAAAGTAGGCACTCCATGTCTATTCTACTTTTTGGAAAAATATAGAGATACCATAAAGAAATATTAGAAAAAGAGGAAGAGAAGAAGATTGAATAGAAAATAAAAACCACATTTATTAAATACAACAATCAATTTTGACAAATGGGAAGTTAAAAGGAGATAAAGATTAATAGAAAAAAATCAGTTTCAATAAGCAGTTAATAAAGGAGTATGGAGGAACTGAAAACCAAAATGGGATGTTACCTTCATTATTGCTACATATCAATGTTATAAATTACCAAGATTGCATCATGTGCATACTGTAAAAGTATATATAAGCATTATATGATGTGATCTTTGTATTTTTAGATGAAACATGAATCCCTGCTCAGTACTGCCAAAATTCCCTCACAGGTATCATGTGATGTTTGGTCTTATGTACTGCATTTTGGATGATGAGATTTGTGGGAGAGTAGGTATTAGAGATATTTCTCTTTTCTCTTTAAGGTCAGTTATAAACTGACAATAATACTTGGAGTTCTCTTATCTATATAAAGGTTTCTATAACAAAGATTACAAATCCTTTTAGTAAGTACACATTCTTTTAGTGTCACGTTTTTCATATAATATGGTATCAAGAGCACGGTGATCCATAACCAAATTATAGCATATAAGTTGGTACAAACCTCACCTTGCAGACTAGTTTTATGAAATTAAATTAAGCTTAAAGTACTTTCAAATAAGAATGATGGTTGAACTTCAATAAATAAGATTAAAACTATTTTAATTGGGGTGCTCACAATTTCGCCTTTTTCATGAGTATGTTGTTTCTCTTGATATAATCACAGAATAATATGCCCTCATAATCAAAATGGAGTTGTTGAAAGAAATCATTGTCATATTGTTGACAGGAGTCTCACTCTTCTCAGTCAAGCCCCCTAACCTCAAAATTATAGGAACCATGCTTTCATCACTGCAGTTTATCTCATTAATAGATTATAGTCTGCATCTTTAAACTTTTCTGTATCATATACACAATTTGTTCAAACTTCTTAGCCAAACCCCCTTGCCTCTAAACTATAGGAACCATGCTTTCATCACTGTAGTTTATCTCATTAACAGATTATCATTTGCATCGTTAAAGTTTTCTATATCATATACACAACTTTTTCAGACTTCACCTGATTTTGGATTTCTCAAGGCTTTTGGATGTCCATGATTTCCTTTACGAAGGTCATACAATTAACTCTTACAAGCTGGACTTTTGTTCTCAAGAATATATCTTTCTTGGATATTCAACATCTGATGGGGTTTATAAGTGTGGGAAGATATACAACTCTAAAGATGTGCATTTTAGTGAAACCAAGGTTCCATATCCTGAGCTCTTCATAGATGCTTTACAGCCACCTAATTCTTCCCCGATAATTTCAACTACTATTCCTACTGTTTCATCAACTCAAATACAAAGATCTACTGCACCTTCTTCTATTGAACCTTTGTCACCACCTACATCTTCTTTATTGGTCTTTCCTGTCTTATCTAATTCCTCCACTATTTGTCACACTAAAATTTCTCCTTCTTCTAGACCTTCCAATACTCACTACTAAAGGAAAACCATATCAAAATCTGGTATTGTGAAACCTCATATTCATCCTACTCTTCTACTGCCAATACGGAACCTAAACCCATCAAACATGCTCTTTGTGATCCACGTTGGCTCTCTGCTAGGAAAGAAGAATTTCTTGCTTTACAATGCAATAAAACCTGGACTCTTGTTCCTCTTCCTCCACACAAAACTGCCATACGATGCAAACAGGACTTTAGAGATAAAGAAAATCGTGATAATACTTCACAAAGATATAAGGCAGGGTTGGTTGCTAAGGGTTTCAATCAGCAACCTAGGTTTGAATTATTCTTACACTAGGTCTTAGTAACAAGTGGTTTATTTTCCAGTTGGATGTTCATAATGCCTTTTTAATGGATTTCTGAATGAAGAAGACTAATATGATTCAGCCACCAAGTTTGGATGTTGTTAACACTTCTCATGTTTAGAAACTTCAGAAAGCTATTTATGGATTTAAGCAAGTCCCACGTGCAAAGTTTGTTCGTCTCAAAACAACATTACTGCAATTTGGTTTCAAAGAAAGCAAGTGTGATCCTTCTTTACTCACCTACAGTCATCAATCTTATGTTGTATATTTGTTGGTATATGTTGGTGATGTCATTATCACAAGCAACTCTTTTTCTTTCCTTCAACATCTTAATCAGAAAATGGATTCAGCTTTTTCACTAAAACAACTAGATATTTTCTTAGTTTGATAAGAGTGTTTGTCATGCAACTGATTGTTCAACATATTCTTAACCATGACTAACAGGTAGACATTCTTACTAAACCTCCACCACTAAACTTCTTTGGATTCAAACGTTACATGGTGAACTTGTTATCCCTCATTGTGTTTCAGTTGTTTATTGTGACAATCTTAGAGTTGTTAATCATTCTCGTAATCCCATTCTACATTCCAAGTCAAACAGCACTTCATTTTCTTTGTTTGAGAAGAATGCTTGCCAAGCAACTGATTGTTCAACATATTCCTGACCATGATTAGTGACAAAAATTCTTACTAAACCTCCATCTCCTACAAGACTTATTTTTCTTAAATCCAAGCTCACAGTGGTTGATCTCAAACTGTAATTCACCCAGCTTGAGCAAGTGGGAGGGTGTTAGAAATATTTCTCTTTTATGTTTTTCCTTTATAACTGTTGTAATTCTCTTATCTGTATTTGGTTTTTGTAACAGAATTACTACTCTTTTTTAGTGTGTACACACTCTTTTAGCATCAGTTTCTCCAGTCAATAGTAGGCAAGGGGGAAGAGCATACAACCAGGTGTGAAACAAGTATTCTTCAAAACATACCTAGGAATAATGAGCAGAATAGCTGATAATAATATGAAATTGATATTTAGATCAACAAACAAACAATTTGAGTCTAATGGTAAGCCAAATTCAATGCTTGGTACGAAATTAAGAATCGCTAGAAAATAAAAGTACAGATCAATACCTTCTTGAAGCCAGAATACTCTGGCCATGACGAGTTAGTTGCAACAGTTGAAGAGAAGACATTCTCGAAGATCAACCTTTCCCGTATAAAAAAATCAATGGGTTGTAGCTTCTCCTCTTTTGGTCACAAACAAGAAAATCTAGCCTACATTGAATTTCATACAGAAATGATAGCTAAGTCAGCAGCCAGAATACTTTAGGCACACAATTCTTTTCAAATTAACAAGGATCCCAAAGACAAGTCAAACGATGTGAAAATAATGTTTACGTGTAAAAACTGTGTAGAATTATGTCCTAAGGTTACACAAAACGATGACCTGAAGTAATCAAAAAGGTTTGATCAAATAACTACAGCTTGGAAGCTAGAAATAAAAGACCAAAGTGTTGCAAAAGCTATTTCTTGAGACTTAATAGCCTTGATGAACACTTTAAGGCAGAGACAAATAAATTAGGGCATTTGCATGCATCCAAAATCTCAAATGTGAAAACATAGCCAAGCGGAGATGATGCACAAACAAATATCAGGAAAATTAAAATTATTTTTTGAATTATCTTTATTCCATTCCCTCCTGTACTGTGGTTTATTTCTTCGCAAGAACCATTTTTTTCCATCATTACAAATTGTTAATGATCGTACATAAATCTGCAAATACTACGTCATATAATCTGCAAAGGGATGTTGCCATTTGCCTTTCAAAAGTTTATGGGAACTTTTTATCTTCTCAGTAACCAGTTGCACTTGTAGATTACCCACTGAGCAGATCACATGTTCGAAAATAAAATAACAAAAAACGAAAAAGTAAAAATTACTCGATGACTATATATTCAGTACATTGTTCCAATCCGAATCAACTGATAATACATACACCCAAATGCCTCAGCGCTGTTTGTTTCTGAGTTTAGTTAAGGTTAAAGTAAGCATACCACTAAAGAAACAAACAGTAGAAATAACCCATTTGCCTATCAAACCAGTTAACCTATGAGACGTGGGTACATTGTTCCTCAAACAGTCGGCTAATCCGGACTAAGCCCAAACACTAGTACTTAATGTTACACACGATTATATATCAAATCCTCACTTATTTCTCAAGTACACAAGTCAGTCCATGTAAAATACTAAGCTTTGTCACTTTTTGATTTGCTACTACTTCACTCCTTCAAAACGTGTGTCTTCTTTAAATATATCCTACGAGTGAATAACTTATCGTTTCCGTTCTGATACTTCTATATGAAATCCTGCTGTATCCATACCCTAGGGTTTTTTTTTATTATTGGCACTGTACCCCTACGCATAAACGATTTACACCACGAAATGCAGATTGTAGACCATAACGCCGAGGCTAAAAATCATGAAGAAACAAAAAAGTATTAACCACGCAATAGTATTAATCAAGTAGTAGAAGAAAAGCGAGAGAGATAACTAACATTGAACGGTGGATAGCATTAACCATGCTCTATCACGTTGAAAGCATGGTGAGAGAGCATATTCCCCTCTAAGGAATAGATATCATCGATTGTTCTGAAAAAGTGAAAAGTAAAACTCAGCAACTACCAGAATCTGCAACGAAGTTAAAGTCATTTCATTAAACACTGGAAGAAAACCTCAATTACAATTATCACGTCGATCATCAACCGTTATTAAAGCAGATTCATGGAATTCACGCGTGGTACAGAGTGTGGAGCAGTGAATTCAGCAAAATAGAAGACATTGGAACAATACCTATCGTTTAATTTAGCTGAGAAGTGAGACACGCGTTTGGAGATTGAAAAGAAGAGAAGAGAAAGAAGAAAATGAGATGAGTTTTGGCCTACGGCGGTATGGTGTGTGATCGGGTCGGGTCCTTCATTCGGGTGGAATATATGGATAACGGAGTATCTGAAAATCAACGTATTTAGAAAGGAATCACAGCATTGAATATAACACCCACGCCTTCAATGACGCCAAATTTGTTTTCAATATATTAATCTTCTAAATTACCATGTAATGTGATTATGCACGAAAGTATGAAATCCTGTTTTTTTTTTTTACATGAGAATATTGGGTACGTTTTTCCTATTCGAAATGTGAAACTTCTACTATATATCTAAAAAAATGTTAGGATAGTGAAGTTACTGAATTGACCATTCTAATTGATTGACACGTGTCTCAAATGAAGGATTTTTTCGTCTTTTCTCTCTTCTTTAAGATTTCCCGCTTCTTCCTCCTCAATGGCTGATAAAATTTTTGAAAGAACCACATTCAATGCTTGATTAAAATCTTGATTGACGTCTGACAAATAATTACTATTTTTTTTGTCTTCTCCGAGAAAAACTATTCGCATTCTTCTTCTTCCACAAAAATTAAATTTACAGAACCAGAAGAAAACCCTCAAGGTTGTCTTCTTCTTCTTCTTCGTCTTTGTCTTCGTCTTCTTCTTCTTTGTCTCCTACTCCTGCCGTCATATCCAGTTGAAGGTAAGTTATAATAACCCAACTTTGTTTTCGAGTTTTCCTTCTCGATCTTCATAAAAGGGTTTTTTTACTTCTTCTGATAACTTATCCTTCTTCATCTTAATCTAACTTTTTTTTTTTGCTTCTTAATCCGTTAACATCTGAAAGTTAGGTATTGTTTAATAGCTTGAGTTCTCCTTCATTAGAGGTTCTTCTTCTATTTTTTTAACTAAACTTTGTTTCTATTTTGTCTCTGCAGGTCTCCTTCATCAAAGGGTATTTTTCTACTTTTTATTCGGTGAAATATATCCAGACATTCTTTATCTTTCTGAAATTCTAGGGAGCATAATCTTTCATCTATGTTTGTTTTCTCTTCGGTCTTGATCAGGTAATATTTATTTTTATGTTGTATTCAGACGCTTTTTTTTGTTGTTGTTGAACTTAGGTACTTCTCCTTTGATGGTGTAGGACATATTATGGGTTTGATTTTCTTCAAAACTACTGTGATGCCCTAATCATGCCAAAAAGACCATCGATTATCGATTATCAAGTTGGTGCGTGCCATTAATTTTTCCCTTTGGATATATTTTCTTGCTAATGGATCGCCAAAAAACCAAATTATTTTTTTAGGTTTTTGAAAAATAGTCAAGATTTGAGGTGCGGGAAGAGATAAGAAGGCATGACCAAGGGGCACAAATGGAGGGAGCTTTTGGGTACAGAAAACCATTTATTAAGTTGGACTTCTTTAAAAACCCTTTTTATTTTATATTATTAGTTGGTGTGTGTATTTTTTTTCTACGATTTTCATAATCAAAAGCAGAGACATTGTTTCCTCTTGGTAAAAGGGTACTTTTTTTGTTGAGCTCTATTTGATTTATTTTTTATTATGGTTGTAATTTTTATTACTCATTTTGGTTTGTATGTGTTGTGAAGGATAATTCATCAAATATTCAAGGCTGCCAAATCAATCAAGGATAATATGGCTTGAGATATTTGTGCCATTAGTAATTAAGGATGCACTCCTGAAGGTAATCTGCTTTGAATGCTTGCATTTTTATGCTCGAAGCCTCAAGCAAACTGTTTTCCATTTTAAATGGTTTGAAACAAGATAACAATGTTGTACCCCATTTTTATCAAGAAATATAGCAATCACAATGATTTTTTGTGCTCCAATAAGAAATTGCTCTTGATTTCTATCAATTTTACAACGGCTCATAATGTTTGAAAAGAATAAGCATTCATGCATATTTTTTCTTTGAAAGATACAAGGTGCTTCATACAATTCTGTAAAATTATAAGTTTGATTGTAGGAACTTTATTCAAGAGCAAGAGGCAAGAGGCAAGAAGAGGAGTTCCTCTCTTTCTGTGAATAAATTTCTTTTGTCTACTTGATGGTACAAAATATACACATGTTAGTTATATCTATCTCTACATTTTCAACTTTTGAGGAAATTAACTAAATTTAATGACAGCAGGAATGAGAAATGCAATCTGGTGAGACAACTATCTTAATTAAGCAAGGTTAGTAAATGTCTTTGTAAATTATAGTTATATTTTAACATTTTACTTATATGATATTAGTCTTAAACTTTGAATGTCAAACATGTCAAATTTATATGTTCCAAATTATTCTTCTCATACTCGGTCAAGATTATTCTTTTAATGCGAGCATTCATAAGTTGGTAAAAGTTGTTTGATATTAGATTTTGTTCTAAAAATATATGGATTGTGATATATGTTAATGGTAATGTGGTATATGAATGGACAGATTGGTGTCCCATGGTACAAAGAACACCTTCTCCAGTAG
>Ga0209589_1000198_pt1 | contig 70457 bp, 43 predicted proteins | sample CowpeawhiteBW_FD_187525 | JGI IMG/M metagenome (GOLD analysis project Ga0209589, IMG submission 187525) | Root nodule microbial communities of legume samples collected from California USA - Cow pea white BW (SPAdes) (version 2) | ecosystem: Host-associated > Plants > Roots > Nodule | place: USA... | reverse complement strand
AAAAATTAAATTAAAAAAAAAAAAAAAAACTCAATCATGAGACTTGCACCATAATATTTTGGTTAATTTGATTAAAAGAAATGTTTTACCAAAAAACAAAATTTTTATATACACATTCAATTCCTTTTATTTCACTATTCAATTATAACTATTATATGCTAATAGTTATTTGTGATTTTCATGTTCTATTCCAATATTCTCTTAATCCATTAAAGAGGTTAACAAATTAAACACAATCAATAAATTAATATATTAAATTACAGGAATAACTTGATTTATAAAATTAATTAATTAAATATATATATATATATTAAATTGATTTAATTTATAATTGACGTAAAATTTCAACACTTATATAATATATTTTCTATTATAAATTGTTCCATACTTTTTTTTTTGAAAGATCTAATAACTTATCCCATTCCATTTTAAAATTCTTAAAAATGTCCATATGGCTAATAATTATTATATTATTTCTCTTATTTTCTTTCTAGTGACTTTCGTTTCTAGTGACTATATGAAATTTTGTAAAGAGTTCCTTCTTTTGAGAGATAAAAAAAAAATACCTCTTTTAACAACTCCCCTTAAAATTTTAATATTTTATCTAAATAATTTAAATTTTGAACTATTTATTAAAAGACTATTATACCTTTAGTAGGATGTGAAGAAAGAGAATTAATTTTAATGTCATTCTAATCTAATAATCATCACTAGATTAAAACCATTTTTATAAATTGCATCAATCACTATTAAATTGGAAATAATTGATGACATCACAAACCACCTTCCAAATACATACATATATATATATATATATATATATATATATATATATATATATATATATATATTATTACAAAATCAAAATAACCATTCTCATACTTTTTTCTTCCATGCATGATCAACCAAATATTTCTCCACATGCTATAACATAATACAGCTTAGATTAGACCTAAAATAACCATACATCATCCATCATGCTAACAATCCTATGGATAAGGCTTAGATCATGGGAAAAGATAAATAGAAAATATATTAGAGAATAAAATTCTCTTTCTAAATTATAAATATTATTTAGAGCTACATTACAAAAATATCTCTTATATCTAAATTTCTTTTTCACAAAATATTATTATTAAGATTATGATTTACATTTTTAGTTTGCACCTACCTCACCACACGTGTCACTTTCGTTTTCCTTATCCGCTCTTAAAATTAAGGATACGTAGCAACACGTGCCATATCTCCTTGGTTTGGTAGACTCACGTGCCTACACTCAACGACGGTACACAAAGCCGATAAACATCGGAAAACCCTGATAATATGGTCTGTTTCCATGTTATTCACTTTATATAACTGTTTCTTCCAGCTTCCACCTTCGCTTCGTGCATGCTTTCCTCCATTTTCTCATCTTCTTCGAGGTACTTATCTGTGTATATCGCTGTGTGCATTTCAATTTACGGTTTTGACATTGAATTTGAACTCTACTGGTTACGGCGGTGATTACGGAGTTGATATTGGTTTGGTGTTGTGAGTTTAGCTTAATTTGGTGAAAACTTGAGTTTTGCTTTTTGGTTTCATGTCGGTGTTGCCTTTGGTAGCTTGACTTGTCGGAGTGGTCTTTGTTTACTTTATTCTGAAGTTCCTGGAAATGAATGGTTTAAACTTCGATTTGTGTAAGTTAGAGTGTTTAGGCTACGGCTTGTGTGTTTGTCCATTGGTAACACACTCGAGGTTTTGGAATGTATTTCGGTGTATTTTTGTTTGAATTGTAGAGTGCGTTCTGATTTTGATTTGTGTGTGTATTTTCAATTGACAGTTTTAGAAACTAGTAAATGCATATCTCGCAATGGAATTTGGAAACTATGGTTGGTATGAATGGTTAGATGTTTAAATTGGAAAGCTTTTATAGAAGTCTTTTCAGTTAACACTAAATGTTAGATATTTTTAATAAAAGTTGGCTACTTTTGATTCCGTCAGCCATGAATCTAAATCCATTTAATGGCAGCAAGCTATTTTGATAATAGTAACAGAAATGGCACATTGTTTGAGTCCCATTATTTGGTTTTATGATTTTTTGAAGTAGATGGTTAAAACAAGATGCATGGTTTTGGGTTCACAAAATCGTGAAATTAGTGTACAAGGTAAAAACAATTTGTCACTTTTGTGATTAATTGTGGCAAACATAAACCAAGCAACTCCCGTTACTAATGTTTACCTCGGGTTTTCTAGCAGTAGCATTCATTGATATATAGTAGTGCGGTGGTAAGGTAATAAGACATACCATATTTTTTTTGTTATCACTTGCAATAATGTTGGATTGTAAAATATAATTGTGGTCGGTAGTGGAATTGAGGAAGCTGTTGCATGGTATACCGAACAAGCAACATTAAACAACACAGATTGAATATACAGAATAAACTGTTTCAACTTAAAGTTCTGATTTTGTTTTTTTATCAGCAAAAAAAGTATTATTATAAGCACCCAAACAAACACAAGCTGTGTCAGTGTTTGCTACACGGGTACAGAAAAAGGGAGATAAATAACTACACGACAGCCCCCAAAAGTATTTACTGTTGCAAGCTTGTGGACAGCAACAAAATTTGCCCCTGCTACCCCTTTGTCTTGAAAGATCTCACCAGTTATGGAACATATGGCTGCACCCGCTGCACCCACTTTTTAATCCTCTAACAGAAAAATATGCCACAACTTCGTGGTTGAAATCACGATGATTAACTTAATTTCATAGACTAGGTTGTGTTTTCTTGATGAATATAAATGTATGCCGCATAGATCTCAGGGTAAGTTTCTGCTTCACCATTTATAATAGAGAAACTTAGAAAGGATTTGCATTTTTATTTCTGTAATTTAAATTAAGTTGAAACATCAGTTACTGGCTATTGTGGAAAGCGGAGTACAAAATTTTATAGTTATGAGGAAGTTTGAAATGAAAAAGAAAATCTTTTTACTTTAATCACCTTTAAAATAGATTAATTCAGGTTTTTTCTGCATAGAGTAAGACTAGATAGCAGTTTTTGAGATGAAACTTTGTTACTTTATCATACTGATTTTAAAATCATTGTCTAACAATATGGTTGTTTCCCTCTGGAAGTGCAGTTATTGAATATTCAATGTTATTGCATTGATAAATATTTCTCAAAATTGTGGTCACTTCTTTGTTTTCTTGATTCTCAACATATTCGTGCATGCATAAAATTATCATTGTGATAAAAAACTTGAATTGATAAAATATTTGTAAATGTTGTAATGTTGCGACCTTCACCTTCTTTTGATATGTTTAGGCTGCACATCACAGGGTTTATTGCTATAGCACCTCCTGCTTTATCATTTAGTACAGGACTTGTGGAAACACTTCTCTCATGAGAATGCTGTTAAACCTGTCATTGGCGTCCTGAGCAATCTCGTTTTGCAAACCAAGGTCTTTGAAGGAGTGAAAGTTCCCTTTGTGTTTTAATTTCCTTGCTACCAACCTGTGTTTTCATTGTCTGGCGCAACTATGGCAGTTGTGAAACCTGAGGTATGGTGTCATTATATTCTATCTATTCTTTTTCTTTTATTTCATGAGTTATCTGTTGTTTTGGTCTTGTGTGTTGGCTCAATGCATATTAAACTATTGTATTTGAAATTGCATTCTCATCTTATAACAGCCAGTCCTAATGGCTGGGTAACGAGTTGGCCTATACTTCTAGTTACCACTGTTAATTCGTTTTCTTCTTTTACGTGTCTTAAATATTTTAGATTATGTAAGTAAGAAAATTGTTCAGATATAAAGCTTGGTCTCTCCTTTTCCTTCTTTTTCTGTTTCTTGCTTCTATTCTTTATGTAAATAAATATTATTTTTCTGTTCAAATTATCTGCCATTATGGTTTTTGCAGATGATTTTTTTTCTGAGAGATCACAAAGGATATGTCCTTTTATTCAATCATTTCTATGTTTTAGGCCCATATGTAGCACTTATGGGCCATTAATTTTCTCACACAAGGCTCATTACCCATATAGGATGATTAAATGAAGACATAAGAAGGAAAATTACTTGGTGTTGAAGCTGTATAATATTAGGATGGGAAGAAATTGCTTGTATCAGATCTTTGAATTTGTAGATAAGATCACCTTAACATTGTAGGGTTTTTCTAATATTACATATTCTGTTACATCTTTAATACAAATGAATATCAGTTAGGTTCAGATGCAAGAATTTTTTTTCAGCTGGGACAACTAAATAATATGATATCACATAAATAAATAAACTCATTTTTTTCTTCTTCTCCAAGTATAGTTATTTTTCTATTACTTTAAATGAAGAAACAATAACGAGGTTACTGAGTTGTTTTTGAAATTTAGAACATGGTAGTAAAGTCAGGTTTATTGTTGTCCCATGAGTAGTTTGTTGATTTCACCTTGCCTTGGACATGCTTAGATGAAATCCTACATCTGGCTTCAAACTGTGGATGGTTCTATTCATCAAGTAGAGGAAGAGGTAGCCATGTTTTGCCCCATGATTTGCCAGGAAGTACTTCAAACAGGCATGGGATCTTCCAAAACTTGTGCTATATCTCTTCCACATCATGTCAATCCTGCAATCTTGGATATGATACTTGATTACTGTCGGTTTCACCAAGTACCAGGACATTCTAACAAGGTATGGAATAATCCAACTTTCATGTGATTCGTTTTTACTTTGATTTTAGGAATATATATTTTTCGGTATTCCTTCATTATTTAAAGATTTCATGCTTCTTTGTTTAAAAGTATATTTTTATTTTAAACTACTACTTGATCCCATCTGGGCAACATTTGGTAACTTGTCTGCTATCAAAGTATTATCTGTACCATTGCTTTTACCAGCTGAAATACTGGGGAAATCACATGATTTATAGATTAACCAGTATTTGGTTGTGCTACTATTGTAGGAGCTCAAACTTTTCAATGAAAAGTTTGTTCGGATCGATACAAAGAAGTTATGTGAGTTGACATCTGCTGCTGACAGCCTCCAACTGAAGCCTTTGGTTGATCTGACCAGTCGAGCCCTTGCTAGGATTATTGAAGGAAAAACTCCTGAGGAGATTCGTGAAACATTTCATTTGCCTGATGACCTAACTGAGGTATGTGATAAAAGCAAAAGTGAGGTCATATGTTCTCATTTGCATAGATGACCTCTGCAAACACGTTTCTTGATTTACATCTATCTCTCACAGGAAGAGAAGCTGGAGCCTCTGAGAAACATAACTGATGATCCACGGATTCGACTTCTAAACAGATTGTATGCTAGAAAGAGGAAAGAACTACAAGAGAGAAAGAAACCGAAGGTATTTTCTACCATTTTAATTTCATCAATGTTCTTGAACCTTGCATATTGAATGTTCATATGATTCTTGGTTATGACAAACTTCTTGTCAGATTGTGTTGCAAGCACACTAAAATGTTTCACCTGTTTCAGGATGTTGCAGTTGAGGAGGAACCAAAGGATGAGCGTTCGGTTGAAGATCTTCTATCATTTATTAATGGCGCAGATGGAGGTATGTCATGTCATTCACCCTGACCTCTTCTATAAATTCGATTAATCAGTACTTCTGTTTCCTTGCGGCTATCTTATCAGATCTTTCATTTTATTTTTGGAGAGGGGTGATGCAGATGAACGATGATAATCTTGTATTGTTAAAGGAAAAGTATATTGCATTAATTTATTTTGTTTTTCTATGCCATACTGCAATGAGACTTGTTTGCTTAGCTTTGAGTTTTATTGGTGTAAACTATATACATCATAAATTATTTAAATCTAATAATGCTGATTAAATTTTAGTTTTGGAAGTTGCTTGGAATATAAGATTTGCCTGCTGCTATTGTTTATTATAATTGTTATTATTATTATTATTATTATTTTCATTACTTTAGAATATCTAAAATTGATCTGATCATATAATTTATTCTAGCTTATGTTATAGTACAATAATGCTACAATGCTATAATTTTTAGATTTTCTAGGAGACTGCATTTGGGACAATGATTTCCAGTGTTTGGGACTGGAGATGGGGTTAGTCTGGGGAGATGACAAATGGGACAAAGACCAGCTACTTTATGCTACTACTGATATTATTTAGTTTTGTTATTACTATTTTGATGCGTGAAGTTGCTCTCTTGTTTGTGATAGATCCTAGAGCAATTAGGTTGATTTCTTGTCATGGATAATCACATAAAATTTTCTACATTTGTTCAATCATATTTCTTTTAGTTATTATAATATTTTTAATGCACCCTATCTTGTTTTGATTTTTCGTTAGCTTACTTTGGAGATATGAATGTTTTGGCAGAAATAAAGGGAACTAGAGCAAATAAAAATAAAAAGAAGAATAGAAGGAAAGACCAGACAAAGGATCTTTCTTCAAAAAATGCAAATGAAAACAATAAGGTTAGACTCTGCCACCTAATAAAACACTTGTTGAGCATCTATTACACAACATATTTTATTAGACTTGTGTCCTCATTTGCATTGTTTATATTCACAATACCTGTTTTTAAAAAAGTATTGTTTCTCATTCAATATGCTTTTATATTAGGGGTTGAATCTTCTTCCTTCTGCATATCACAATGTCAATTTTGACAAGGCCTTAGAGGCCTCTTCAAGTAAACACTCAAGGATGCAAACCCTTCCAGATGTTAATTTTTCTCCAAAATTTGAATTTATTGATGGTGATGTTGACGATGATTTAGATCCTGCTGTGAAGGAGGAGCTTGACAGGTTAGATACATGCTTCTGCTAGTTCTTCAATTGATGAGGAATAAGTTCAAAACTGATGGTTCAAAAGCTTGAAGCTTGAAGATTTGATGTTTTTCTTATTTGTGCAATAGTTCGACCTTGAAAGATGTTGTAATTCCTGAAATCATAAATCACATGATATCTTTCTCCCCTTTTGTCATTATCAAATGCAATAAAATCACATGAAAAGAGAGGAAAGTAGATAACAAAGACTTATTCATTGATAAGGCAAGCTGGAATACAAGTCATTGGATAAAATATTAGAGAGAATACATTAGAAATTAACAAAAGGTAATAACACACGAATCAAAAGAAAATACAACTATCAAACCAACAAGTAACTATGAAGACACTCAATGAAAAGACAGAAAACACAAAAACAAGTCTATTTTCCCATATGGAGAGAAAATACAACTTATCAAACCAACAAGTAACTATAAAGACACTCGGTGAAAAGACAAAGAAAACATATAAAAGAAGCCTATTTTCATGTGTGGAGATGCATCTCATTAATTTGATCTTTGATGACTTGATTCTTGTCACAAAGATTGTCACAAAGATTAGTGAATCCCCTTTCACAAGGTGAGAAAGGTCTTTTGTGTTTTATGATTTCAGGAATTAAAACATCTTCAGGATCAAACTATTGCGCAAATAAGGATGACCACTTGTCATCATCAAATGAGTTTGTTGGTTCAAAAGCTTGAAACTAGAAGATTTGATGTTTTCAACCACCGAGAGCTAAAGGGTTTCGATCTTGTGTCTGTAGTTTTGATTTTGTGGATAATCTTGTGTAAATGATTCTGCTGCCTAAGATTATGTAGAGGAATCATTTTGGATTGCCTTTGTAAAGGTTAAGTTGGGAAGGATATTTTTAATGGGTTAAGAACATCAGTTGGCTGTAGAATATATTTTTCCTCCTCACAAGATTCTATGGACCATAGAATCTTTCTGGTTGGTTGGTTTAGTGGTTATTTTTATGGATTCATTCCTCTAAAATTATAATTACTCGAGGATTCCTGCACAATTGAATTTGGTGTGGAATGTGATGCAGTTGTCTTAGTAGTGCACTCATACTTTATGAGTAGATAACTAGTGGAATGCTTATATCATATATAACTTATGAAAGAGGATAGCCTTATCAGCTAATTCTTGCGAGGTTATTTTATTGTATTCTCTTGTACCTTGCATTTATTGACTGTTTCTTTTCCTGTAGGGAAGTGGAAGATTTTGCACGAAGATTGAATTCAGATTGGCCTGAAAGGATGCAAATTTTATCTTTGGGTCAAGGCAGAAGACTGGTACCAATCTCTGTGAATGGCAATGGTTCAACGCACCTGTACACAAGTATATCTTTCTTTCTTAATATATTCCGACATGCTGTCCTGATTTTTATTAGAAGCATCTAGACATTCTGGTCTGGTTCTGTGGTTCTGTTAGTTGTGATTCTGAACTGAGGCTAAAGAAGCAGTGATGTATTGTTGCATATGTTAATTGTTTTCAAAGGCTTGTGTTATTTCCTAGGGCTTGATCATTGTGTATGTTTTTAGTCTCTGTCTCACCCTTTTCTATCATCTGTGCATCATGCTGACTATAAGTTTTGAATCTGAAAATAATTTGAATTGATAACTGATAATTGACTAGGTCTGTGTTGAGGGTGAGGAGTTGCAGCTGAGTTCATGATTGCAAGTCTATCATTGAGCATTTAACTTATGGTACATATAGGCTTTTGATGATAGTACAGCCACTGGTTGATAATTCAATTTCCAAGTTGAGAGAAAGTTGAAGTGATCTGAAAGGATGGCAGCTCAGGGTTTGAAAGTCTCTTGATAAACACCATGTGAGTAATATTTATTTGTTCCTTATATCTTATAATCAAATGTGGCTTTGTTTTTTAAATTTGAGCTTTTTTGAATTCCGCGAGCAAGGGGAGAGGGACTACAGCGAGAGAAAGTGTGTGAAAAAATGATGAATAAAAAGAATCTTGAAAAGCAATTTGAGTATAATCCTTACCCTTGTTTCCTTGTTTTCACCTCTTATTCATTTTGTATCTTCTTCTGCTTACGTGTTGAAAAATTTATTTAAACAGGTTCGAGCGATTGGAAGGAAATGGCTTTTATGGTTTCTAAACGCTATATACTGTTGATTCATATCCATTTCTCAACTATTTCAATTTCTCCCTGCTATCTTTATTTACTGCTTTTAGCCTGTTTTTGAAATATAGAGGATAGGTATTGCAAAAAAATAAGTGGGAAATTATGGACATGTTTTATTTAAACTTAAAATAAGTTTTTTGAAATATATTTTTCTAAAAGTAGGTGAGATTTGTTAGGGAAATTACTTATCTTTAGAATAAGTGGATTGAACATGCTAATGAAAAAGAGTAGGAAATACTTATTTTATGCAAAGTATTATTTTTAACATAAACAATTCTAGGAGTCTCTCGTATGTAAGCGTAATGTAGGAATATAATAAGATAAATATCGGTTTCTTTAAAGTAAAAATTTATTTATTAAGTTAAAAATTTATCTATTTTTTTTAGGAATCAAATTGTTGTTTCATATTCATTGGAAATGGGTATATCTATATTTTTTTTAGAGGTTTTGAATATTAATTAAATAATTTTTTAATTTAAAATAAATAATAAGAAATAAATTATAATTATATAAAAGAGTATCAAATAATAATTTATTAAAGAAATTAAATAAAGTTTAAATCATTATAAAAAAATTAAAAATGATTAAATGTAAGTTGTTGTAATAAATTATGAAATTTAAGATTAAATAAAAGTTAATGTGATTTTTTAAAATGGATGGGTACAAACATGTATAAATTTACCCTAAGTTCATCTTTTATTTTAAAAGTTAAATATTATAATTTTACAATTTTATAATCATTACTTATGATTTGAATTAATAATCTTAATTATAATTCTCTTAATCCATCAATGAGTTTTTAATCTCGCTCGTAATCTCTTCAATAAAAAAATTCTTTCACTAACCTTAATAAGAGAATTATTTTAGGCGTTTTTGCTCGTAGATTCAGCTTTTTGGTTCAGTCTTCATCTTCGCTTGTAGAATCAGTTTTTTGGTTCAGTTCTTATATTTTATCTTTTATTTTTCTATGCTGTGCAATGTGCATTTACAAGGAGTGAAATTTGAGTTTTTTTTTTATTAAATAATATTATAGATTTATAAAATAGAAGTTTAATTATTTCATTAAAAAAATTAAAAAATTATAAATTTATAAAATAAGAGTTTAACTCTTTCATAAAAAAATTAAAAAATTATAAATTTATAAAATAACATCGGATGAGGCCACAACTAAACCATGTGACAAAGACAGTACAACATACTCGGTTAACATAAATTTAACAGCATGAGCATGAACGCTGAAGAATATAAAATGTATACAAAACTTAATTAAGCAGTTTCTTCCCATACCTCCATAATTTCAACTTTCTTAAAATTTCAATTTTACTTCTTAGAATTTTCAGTTTGACTTCTAGAATGCACAATCTTGTATACAAAATAAACCAATTTTAGAGTTCCTGACAATGATAAAGTGTTCCGTCTGAAACAAAAATGGAAGGAGGGAAGAAGAAAATAAAGATAAATAAACCAATTCACTAATCCATTGGTGCAAATTGAAATGTAGAAGAAGAAGAAAATAAAGATAAATAAACCAATTCACTAATCCATTGGTGCAAATTGAAATGTATAGAGGTGCAGGAAGAAACTGGGATACAGGAAGAAGCTATGAGCATGTCTACTTTGATGGTTATTGAAGTCTGGGGTAATTGTCTGGTCTTCTATAATGAATTCAACTTAAATTATTTTTCTCAACCCTTTTGGCCATGATAAGTAAAATACTTAACGGCTTCATAAATAATACAAACTTTATTTCATCAGCTTAAAAAAATATATTAATTAGTGTTTGTGTTTGTGTTATGTGAGGAATAAATTATAATTTTTAATTTAATTTTCATTCCACCCCTTATCCTTTTTACTTAAAATGAATGTCTACTGCAAAAGGAAAAAGAAAAGAAAAGAAAAGAAATAGGAATTATACATATGATATATGTCTCTACAAATACATTTTTGAGTGTGTAAAAATTATAGAGCAAAAGCTGGTAAATTGTGGTTCAAGACCTTATACATCAAAACTAAATGCATCTTCATTGCTCTTTGTCATTGTTCTGTGTGTAATAAGCCTTCAAAACTTTAGGAATATAGAGTGGCAACATGAATCCAAACAGATTGAAAGACCAAAAAGCCATGTTAGTCACAGCAAGTGCTCTTCCAACAGTGACCCTCCAAGCAGATCCACTGTGCTCCTGATTCATCTTGTACACCTCACTCCTAACCCAATCCACAATGGTGAAAATCCTTCTTGCGTTGTAGAATGCAGGAACAAGGGCTCTAATTGGAGCAGAAAATTTTTGTGAAGTGGCCACACCTTCCATGAAAACTTGGCTGGCCAAGAGAAAAACATGGGGTGTTGCTGCTTTGATCCCTTCTTTGTCACCCTCAAAAACACCCTCTAATATATAGGCTATTGGAGTGAAAAGGCCAATGGTGGCACCTGTGAGTGCATAAAGTTGAAGGAGCTTGCTTTGGGAGTTGAAAACTTGAGGATCTTTTGAAGGGTTAAGAGTGGGAAAAGCCACCTTGGATATGAAGTACATGTAAAATAGGGAGAAGAACACAAAGGCAAAGTCTTCAGGACTCACCATGCCACTGGCAGATAAGATAATTACCACTGCAAGGGAATTGAGCTGAGTGAATGAGAGAAAACCCACTTTGTTTTGTGGGGTGGATTTGTTGAATGTTTTGGCTGGTTTGTCTTCTTCTTCTTTGTAATCAATTTCCTCTTCTTTTGGGAGGCTAATGTCACAGGCAGTTGCACCAATACCACCTGACATGTTTCTGCAGTGGGAATGTCCTTTTTGCTGGATCCAAGGACTAGGCTGAGTTTGTTTCTCTTTGGTTGTCTTCAGAAGGAAAATGAAAATGAAAACTCGGTCTTTTTGGTATGGAGAAATTGATGGGTTTTTGTTGAACTGTGATTTCGTTTTGTGGTGGTAAATGCATGCAAAGGAAAAGAAAGAAAGTAAATGGGGTTTGGGGTATTTATTGATGGGTAGGTTTCCCAATGGATCGGAAAGAAGGTGAGATAAGTACGTACGAGAAATATGGAAAGTTGAAACACCTGTTTTGTTAGTTCCAAGTTGTGAAATGTGATAATGCTTTGTCTAAATTATATATCAATCCTTCACGTCATCTTATGTGTTCAAATTGCACATTTTTTCAACTTTTATTTTATGATATTCTTTTAAATAGTTTAACTTTAATTAATGATTGATTCGGCTGTATAGTTTTATTTTATGATAAAAATATTTTTTGTTGAATTAAATATATTTTTCATTTCAAATTATTATAAAGTACTATATTTTATTTTAAAGTAATGCTTATATTATAGACCTAACGAAAAGTCCACATGAAATAGTAAAACATAAAGGATAATGATACAATGTCTCAGTTTTTTGACCCCAATTTTACCCGTCTACGTGGCATGAGTTATTTTAATGTTTTGTTAAATATGAAAAGAGAACTGACGCGTGAGGTTAAGAATGGTTTATAGGTCATGCGCTCGCATAGGAAAACTGAGAAAAAACAAGTGAAGACTACGGTTTTGGAAAAACAGAGTGCGGTTTTGGGAAAGGAAAACAGAGGCGGGCTTTGTGGCTATTGCAGCTTCCTCCACAATCGCTACTGATCGCTGCTGCAGCTTCCTCCACAATTGCAAGCCCTAATTTTGGTGTTGTTCTTCTCCAAATCAAAGGCCAATTTGGTATGTTTTACTTCCCCGATTGCAATCCCGTATTTTTGTGTTGTTCTTCCCCAAATGAAACCCTATTGTCGTATGTTCTTGTTCCCCGATTGAAATGTCATTTTTATGTGTTGTTGTTCCCCAAATCAATGCTCTCTCAATCCTAAATGTTGTTGTGGACTATTAATTCGAAATGTGAATGAATTTGTGTAAGCAAAAATGCTTCGAATGTGCGAATGCTTTTGAAGAAGAAGCATTTCGGCAATTAAGCTTGGGTGGGTACAAAATGCAAATTGTAGCTGTGTTGTTGGATGTTAGAAAGTGAGTTTGTTGGTTTCGACATTTAGGCTTGGGAGGGTACAAAAAGCAAACTGGATTTGTGTTGTTAGATGTTAGAAAGTTAGTTTGTTAGTTTTTGACTATGTTGTGTGTAATTTTATTGATCTGTGCCGAATTTGTTTAAATTAAATTTGGTTAATGCATTTCATAATTTCAGGTCAGTTGACATGAATGACGTTAGTGAAGGTTCCGAAGGTAGTGAAGGTTGTGAAGTTGGAGATTGTAGTGATATAAGTTAGGTATTTTAGTTTTTGTTGCTTTGTAACTTAATTTATATTTCAGTAGAATAAGTTTAACCAATGGTTTTTAATATGAATATTTGCAGATTAATTCCAGACATTCTTGTAGAACACAATATATTGGTTTGTTGAACAAGAAGTTAAGTGTCAAGCAAAAAAAATGTATTCAAGGAACATCGTCACTGAGTTTCATGACACAATCTTTTGTGTGAGGTTGACCAAATATCAAAGTCGAGGGTCTCATCTGGTATATGTCATTTTCAAGTTTTCTATTTTCATTAACCAAATGTTAACCTCACATTAATTGGGAAACTAAATTTTTTTTTATGTTTTTTGTCAATCAGGACCTTAACACCAAATTTGCTACCTTAATCAGGAGTAAGCATATCAATCAGGTTGTTCTTAGTGGTCCTAATAGTGTTGTAGTATGCAAACTTCTAATTTCAGATTCACCCCACTCCACCAAGATTGGGAAGGGCTGGAAGCAATTTTGCAATGAACATCAATTGAAAGAAGGAGATTGTGTGCTCTTTCAAGTGGATCACGTTGATGTCGATGAATTCATTACAGTCTTTGTCAACAAATGTTTGTGTGATGAGTAACTATGATGTTCAAACAATTAGATGTGATGTTATGTATGTTAAAGTTTTTTGTTAAATTTGATATTTGTGTTTTGTGGTGAATGAGGTCCTACTTTAATTATAAATAGCTATATTGATCTTTTAAATTATATGTATTCTTAGTGGTATTATAATGAATTGTACTTTACTAAGTGAATAAGTGTCTTTTTCAAGTCTAGATTTGGTATGAGCAGTACCGAAACTGGTTTTGAAGTGTCTTTTAAAAAAAAACCACTGGTTTGGACACAATGCAAAACACATCCAAATAATTCCATGAACATGAACGTGAATCATCAGTAAACAACTCAAAGAAGTAAGTAGAAATGAAGATACAAAAAATAACCAAAATTTGTGGTAATAGAATAAACTGTACTTTTCTACTTGAATAAGTGTCTTTTTCAAGTCTAGATTTGGTACGAGCAGTACTAGAACTGGTTTTGAAGTGTCTTTTTACATAAGAAATGGTTTGGACACAATGCAAAACACATCCAAATAATTCCATCAACGTGAATCATCAGTAAACAACTCAAAGAAATAAGTAGAAATGAAGATAGAAAAAATAACCAACATTTGTGGTTTTAGAATGAACTGTACTTTTCTTCTTGAATAAGTGTCTTTTTTAAGTCTAGATTTGGTACGAGCAGTATTGGAACTGATTTTCAAATGTCTTTTTACATAAAAACTGGTTTGGACACAATACAAAACACATCCAAATAATTTCATCAACGTGTGAATCATCAGTAAACAACTCAAAGAAGTAAGTAGAAATGAAGATAGAAAAAATAACTAAGATTTGTGGTACTAGAATGAACTGTACTTTTCTGCTTGAATAAGTGTCTTTTTCAAGTCTAGATTTGGTACGAGCAGTACTGGAACTGGTTTTGAAGTGTCTTTTCACATAAAAAATGGTTTGGACATAATGCAAAACACATCCAAATAATTCCATCAACGTGAATCATCAGTAAACAACTCAAAGAAATAAATAGAAATGAAGATAGAAAAAATAATCAAGATTTGTGGTACTAGAATGAACTGTACTTTTCTGCTTGAATAAGTGTCTTTTTCAAGTTTAGATTTGGTACAAGCAGTACTGGAACTGATTTTCAAATGTCTTTTTACATAAGAAATGGTTTGGAAACAATGCAAAACACATCCAAATAATTCCATCAACGTGAATCATCAGTAAAAAAAAAGTAGACATGAAGATAGAAAAAATAACCAACATTTGTGGTTTTAGAATGAACTGTACTTTTCTGCTTCAATAAGTGTCTTTTTCAAGTCTAGATTTGGTACGAGCGGTATTGGAACTGGTTTTCAAATGTTTTTTTACATAAAACCTGGTTTGGACACAATGTAAAACACATCCAAATAATTCCATCAACGTGAATCATCAGTAAACAACTCAATGAAGATAGAAAAAATAACCAACATTTGTGGTACTAAAATGAACTTTATTTTTCGGCTTCAATAAGTGTCTTTTTCAAGTTTAAATTTGGTACGAGCAGCACTAGAATTGGTTTTAAATGTCTTTTTACATAAAAATTGGTTTGGACACAATGCAAAACACATCCAAATAATTTCGTCAATGTGAATCATCAGTAAACAACTCAAAGAAGTAAGTAGAAATAAAGATAGAAAAAAATAATCAAGATTTGTGGTACTAAAATGAACTGTACTTTTCTGCTTGCATAAGTGTCTTTTTCAAGTTTAGATTTGGTACGAGCAGTACTGGAATTGGTTTTCAAATGTCTTTTTACATAAAAATTGGTTTGGACACAATGCAAAACACATCCAAATAATTCAATGAACGTGAATCATCAGTAAACAACTCAAAGAAGTAAGTAGAAATGAAGATAGAAAAAATAACCAATATTTGTGGTACTAGAATGAACTGAACTTTTATGCTTGAATAAATGTCTTTTTCAAGTTTAGATTTGGTACGACCAGTACTGGAATTGGTTTTCAAATGTCTTTTTACAAAAACACTGCTTTGGACACAATGCAAAACACATCCAAATAATTCCATCAACGACCATTGATCAGTAAAGCTCTCTCAATGATTGAACTAAAATTTAATTCAATCAAAAATTAACATTTGTCTTCCTTAAATTAAGTATATTGTTCACCTTGTATAACTGTCGTTTTGAAGTGTACATATAGTACAAGGAATACTGCCACTCTCTTTGAGGTCTGTTTTCACAACAAATTTCGTTTGTCATCAATGACATTCACATTCAAATGGTTGGATTACCATCAAATCATCAATAAACCGGTCAATGTACAAACTACATATTAACTCCAACAAATGATTCAAAAATATATATTATAGTGCCTACATAAGTGGCTTTTTCAATGACACTTTTAGTTCAAACACTGCAGAACAGATTGACGTTCAAATAACAGTTTCCAATCAAATTCAAATGTATTAATATGGCGTATATATTATTGTGCAAGTATCAGTTTCTATTTCATCCAAGTTTCCGAACAAAATATACAATAAATACATTCATTTCCTGCGTCTACTTCATTCTAACTATACATATCTACAATTATCTACATCCCATTTCTCAAAAAGCCTGTTATTGCATTTCATCAAAGGTATGCCCAAATTCATAACCTTAGTCTCCAAAACAATACAATCACAGAATTATGATGTATGCAAAACCATAAACTTCTACATTTACAATAACTATTTCTTCATGAGCAGATCATAGTGCTGAATAACTTCATCGCGGTGGACATTATCTTCATGTAAAACCCAATCACAAACGAATTTCTGCCTAATTAATTGTAGCTCCTCCTAAAAAGAACAACATGATAATGTTACCAAATGTAATCTTCAAAGAAACACTAAAAAAAAAATATTATATAGGTAAGAACTATTGTGAGCATGTGACCTGCTACAAGCATTAGTTGGTCTCTAATTAGGAGAAGGGGTGGGGATAAGAACTGCATGCAAGTGCTTTAAGGGTTGCATTCCAATTATTGATATTTGATCAACACACCTAACAAGAATTTGGTCTTGTATTTATTTTCAAACTCATTGCAAAGCTCCCACTACTGTTTTCCTTCCACTGGACCATTTATACCTACTACAATTATCAATTCTCATGGCAGAAGATGTTAAACTATTTAAATATCCTCTCCCACACAATGTTCAACCACAAATCAAGAAAGTAGAAGCAATGAAGTAAAAAAATACCCACATTAAACCACAAACACAATGTTCAACCACATTCGCAAATTACTATAAAAAATTAAACAATGATTTCAAGTGCACCAAACTCATTAAACTATGGAATCAAAACCATACATTCACCTACATTCAACCAATAACCATTTCGGAACTAACCGCCTTCAAATAGGGTTTTTTACGATAACCTACCGGGCAAAGATTCCTTGTGTGAATGGCCTTCAATGAACCAAGAACTACGCCACCAAGATTGTGGCCAAGCAATGCGCCCAACGGTACCCACCAATTTCCGACGAACCAACCGCGTCAACCAACCTAAACCACTCCCGAGAAGTCCGCTCTCCGCTTCGACTGCTACCCACACCAAATATCAACAACAACAACCTTTGTGGAAGAAGAGGCTTTTGGGGAAGAAAAAATTCTTGGGAAAGAAAAAGCTCTGTGTTTGTGTAAGCTTGTGGAAGAAGAACGTTGCGGAAGAAGAAGAACAAGGAAAAACCGAACCAACTTAGCTTATTTTTTTAAAATGTTTCCCCAATTTCACGCGCGTGCACACTACGCAAAAAAACCTGGGACGCTGCCTTCAATTACAGTAACACTTTAAAAAATATTAAATAACCCATGCCACGTAGCAGGTAAAATTGGGGTCAAAAAACTGAGGCATTGTATCATTATCCAAACATAAACAACACAAAAAAAGTGATGCTCACGAGGCATCTATCGTAATCCTGCTGATTTTATAAAAATATTTATTTCATCATATAGTGATGTCGTCAGAACTTATTTTTTACCTTTTTAACTTAATTCTGAACATAGTAAGAGTGTACAATTTTTACCATAAAATAATTAGAAATCACCATATATATATATATATATATATATATATATATATATATATATATATATATATATATATATATATATATATATATATATATAATTAAGAATAATTACTCCAAAAATTAATAATCTTATAATACATAAAAACTCATGATTAAGCACACTGTAAAATTAAACTTAATATTTTTAGGATATACTACTAATTAAATTCTTATAGTTTTTCATCTTTAAGAATAGAACTACATGATCAAAAAGCAACATTCCAAGGAAGGAAAGTAATAAGTGCATTAATATCTAAGAAAGAAAAATTCTTTACACGCTGCCCTGAACAGTAGTGTAAGAAATCTAATCTAATACTATATACAATTGTGAACTAACAAATGACAACTTCTTGAATATTTTAATATTTCTGAACCATTTGCATTCAAAATTTATTTTCTACAACCGGAGAATATGACTATGTGTGAACCTCTCAGAATTTTGAAGATTAAAAAATAAATCAAAAAGAAATCACTTTCACACTATTTTGTTCTCACTCTTCGTGTCCCATACACAATATCATCATCTTTCAAACGTCTCTCTCTTTCTAAAACTTCTTCATCTTCTTCTCTCTCTTTCTCAAACCTCTTCATTTTCTTCTCTCTCTTTCTCGAACCTCTTACCTCTTCAACTTCTCTCTCTTTCTCAAACCTCTTCAACTTCTTCATCTCTCTCTGAATCACTCACACACAACACCATGGCGAACACCACATCTTCAACTTCATCTCTCTCTTTCTCACTCACATAGAACACTATCGTTCTCATTTTACATACGTCCTTACCTTTTTTATGAGACTTCATCTCTGTCTTTCTTACTCAAACATTCAGATCTACTTAAGTGAGTTTTCTTTCTGATTTCAGTTTTTCTTTAATTGAATGAGTAGAACACCATCTTTCTCATTTTACATTTGATTTTTTTGGCTGTAGAATGATAATGTTATGTAAAGTATTTATTTTTACTCAACTTTCGGTTATTTTCATCTTTCTCAATGAAAAAAAAATCTTTTTGGTTCTTTTCTGCTGGATCTCGAGTTTTGATCTCGATTTTGCTCTTAAATCTACTTTGTATTTGTTTTATTTTTGTGTTGCATTGATGTTTTGCTCTCAGAATCATGAGCAACGTGAAGAACACAAAAAAGTAACAACTTTTCTGCGATTTTTTGTTCTTCTACCATATTTAACTAATATTCTTTGTTGTATTTCTCTATTGGGGGATGTTTTGCTCTCAGATCTACTTTGTATTTCTTTTATTTTTGTTTTGGATTGATGTTTTGCTCTAAGATTCATGAGCACCGTGAAGAACACAAAAAATATAACAACTTTTCTACGATTTTTATTCTTCTATCATATTTAACTCATTTTCTTTGTCATATTGATATTTTGCTCTCAGATATACTTTTTTGTTGTTGTATTTTTGTGTTTGATCGATGCTTTGCTCTGAGATTCATGAGCACCATGAAGAACACCGAAAAGGTAACAAATTTTTGTGTTGCATTGATATTTTGCTCTCAGAATCATGAGCATCGTGAAGAACACTAAAAAGGTAACAACTTTTCTACGATTTTTCGTTCTTCTACCATATTTAACTAATTTTTTGTTGTTGTATTTCTCATATGGATGGATGTTTTGCTTTCAGATCTACTTTGTATTTCTTTTATTTTTGTTTTGGATTGATGTTTTGCTCTGAGATTCATGAGCACCGTGAAGAACACAAGAAAGGTAACAACTTTTATGCGATTTTTCGTTCTTTACCATATTTAACTTCTTTTATTTGTTATATTTATCTGTTCGATGGATGTAATGTTTTACTATCAGATCTACTATTTTTTTGTTATATTTCTGTGTTGGATCGATGTTTTACTCTAAGATTCATGAAGAACATCGAAAAAATATAAACTTGAGCGTTGCACATCTCATAATCATGAGTACCGTGAAGAACACCAAAAAGGTAACAACTATTCTTCTTCTTTGCGATTTTTTTTCATCTACCATATTTAACTACTTTTCTTTGTTGTATTTCTTTGTTTGATGGATGTTTTGTTCTCATATGCATGGACACCGTGAAGAACACCAAAAAGATAACAACTTTTTTTCTTCTCTGCGTTTTTTTTTGTCTTCTACCGTATTTGACTACTTTTCTTTGTAATAGTCCTCTGTTGGATGGATGTTTTGCTCTCAGATTTATGAACATAAAAAATGTAACAAATTTTTTGCTTCTCTGTGATTTTTTGTTCTTCTACCATATTTAAACACTTTTCTTTGTAGTTTTGCTCTATTGAATAACTGTTTTCTTTTGAGATTCATGAACACGGTAAATAACACAAAAAAGGTAACAACTTCTTTTTTCTCTTTGATTTTTTGTTCTTCTACCGTATTTAACTAATTTTATTTGTAGCATTTGTCTATTATACCAAGGTTTTTCTTTGAGATTCATTAACTAATTGAAGAACGCCAAAAAATGGTCAATGTTTTTCTTCTTCTGTCTTATCTTTTCTTCTTCTACCATATGTAATATCTAACTCATTTTCTTTGTAATATTTAACTGTTAGATCGGGGTTTCTTTTTGTCAGATTCATTAATTGATTGAGGCAAGGACATCCATGTAAATTTTCTGTGAAATGGTTCAATGAACTCATTGAACAATAGAAAAAAAGGTGAAACCTGTTGAATCAATAGTTATTTGCGAGATGACTTAGATTTTTTTAATCCTGTTTGATCAATAATTATCTTTCAAAAATCTCTTATTTTGTTATTATCAGAGTTCATTGGCAATCTTTCATTTTTAAAACTTCATTCATTTTTTTTCTTTAATTAACAGAGTCTTCAATCTTCATAGTTTTATTTTTTGAACATTATCAAGATATATTTTTATATTTAATTATTTTATCATATGAAATTATTTAATATATAATATTGAATGACTGTAATGTATTGATAACAGTCAGTAATAATCTTTCATTTTTAAAACTTCATTCTATTTTTTTTTGTCTTTATTTTTCAAATTTTCTTCCTCACATACCACACCTGCAATGGTTTTTTGGAAAGATGAATATGGTGGGTGTCTAAGAAGAATGAGGGAGCCAAAAGATGTTTGTTGAAGATGCAAAAATGTGCCCAAGACATTTACGCAATTGCTAAGAACAAAAGAGCACACATGCCTATGTGGGAAAATTTAATCTTGGTGGAACATTTATGTTTGACAGAGGTCATAAGAGCATACAAATTAATGCGAAAAATGTAATCTTTGGGTAGAACATTTATGTTTGACAAAGGTTGGAAATGACGTGTTGGGAGAAGGCGTGCATTGGAAGATACTACATTAAATGGAAGTGTCATATCCAAAAAAAACATAGTTGGTGATCTTCATAATTAATGTTTTGAAGTAGTAAGTATCATAAGATGACACTTTAGGAACCTTTACAGAGTTTTTCGAGAATGTAACCATTTGTTTTTTAAATTTCATAGTTTCTTTGGAAATGTAACTAATTTTTTGAGAATAAATTAAATTAAAATTTGTAATTCAATAAATTAATTAGGATTTAATGTGGATTTTACAGATATTGTACGATATTTACTTAAATGTTTCGCAGCCTTGAGGGTAAATACTTTTAAATATAATTTTAATGTTATTTGATAAAATAATATTAATATTTACTATTTGAGAATTATAATAGTGAAGTAAATGAAAATTATAAACTACAATTTATTTTTAAAATAAATGCAAATCATAAAGGTAAAATCCAAAATTTCTTAATTTTCCAATAAACAAACTTAAAATATGAAGCTCATGCCCCAATAAATATTTATTAAAGTTTAATAGGTTAAATTTATAACACACATTTTAAAAAATTTCAAAGTAGAAAAAAAGATTTATAACTTAAAATAAAAAGAAATACATAATGCCTAGTTTGTAACTAACAAATATTTTTATATAAATATTAATAGTTTCTCTAGAAACAAAATTAGGTATTTTATAATTTTTTTTAGGAATAATCATTACATATTACACATTTTTTTAATCTGATCAATTAATAATTTCTTACTAATTTATTAATTAATAATAATAATAATAATAATAAATCCAAATAAAATTACTTACTTTAAACCTAGGTTACTGAAGAAGTTTTTTATACTTTTCAAAACCTATTTTTCATCCTCCAAAAATGAAAAGATGTTGAGAAGAATAAAATTAACTTTTCAGTTTCTTCCAACACTACTTTTAAGGTACACTTTTGTCTCTTCCAACACGATTTTGTCATTAATTAGCATTAATTACGAAGAAACAAATGACTTTTTGTGTGTCTCAATGCAATGTTATATTTGAATTTATTGTATTATAATTTTAAATGGAAAATGTTTTAAAAAATTACGAAGAAACAAATGACTTCTTGAACAAATTTTATACTATGTAAATGACCAAACAAGGGGAGAAATATTTAAACAAGCAGTAGAAGAAAATAATTGTTCTTCTAATGCCATATCAGCATGTCATAGAATCAAAGATGAAAGAAAACTTAAAACGAAGATAGCTTTATTGATAAGAAAAGTACAATTTTTCCAAGTTATTTTACAATTTTAAATTTAAGTTTGAATATTTGTAACTTCAAAGTTGAAAGATTCGTGAGTTACAAAATGTCATCTTTGTTTACCTCGATTTTTAATATTCCTTTAATTGTTAAATATGGAGAGAACTTTTACGTGTAAAGTCTCTTAGTCTCTTAGCAACAATAGTTAATTTGTAAAAATGTTTTATTTTCTTAATATATTAAGAATTGGAGTTTTGGAAATTTTCAACCTTTAATTTCTAACAATTGTTAATTTATACAAAATTATTTTTTTTCTTAATTTTCAATGTAGCTTCTTAAATAAGCTTCAAAAAATCAACAATTACGTCTTTCAAATGTCAACAATATAGAGAATGAATGAAAAAATATTGGTCACACTACCAATGAAAAACTTCTCATATTCTTTTTGTCTTCCAACATTTTTGTTGTCAAATATCAACAACTTTTCGTCTTCCAAGAATTTTGTATCATTGGACTTCAGAGAACATTAATTACGAACAAAAGCAATTCAATATTTTTCTATCTCAATGCATTGCCAACTTACAATAAGGCAGATTCACATAAATGAAGGAAATTGGCCTCTTCCAACACTTATTCATTTTTAATTATAACTCTATTTATTATGAACAACAACAATTATAATTTGTTGGACTCAATGCAATGTCAAACATCAATCAAATTTGAAAGACTAGTGATCCTGCACTTCAAATCTTTATTTTAAATTTTATTTTTTAGATTAATAAATTTTAAAAAGATAAATAATGTGCATTACATTAATTCAGTAATAGGTTCATTAAATATTCTTCATTCTATCACTAAAAACCTTACAATTCTTCATTTCAGGATTTCTAAAATAGTGTTATAATGCATTCAGGGTTTCTAAAATAGTGTTATAATGTATTGTAAAGTGTTGTCTTAAAACATATTTTTTTACATGATATTTGGTATGTTTGACTTCGGTAGTCACCAAAAAGACAAAATTTAGACTATTACGAAAAAAATTGATAAGATTCGAATCTAATATTCAATATATTTCAATTTTAATTTTTTTTCCATTTATAGTTTTAAAGTTTAAATTTTATTATTTTTATATGACATTTATGAATATTAATAAAACAAAAATGATAATGTGGGAATATTGCATTTAAAATCAAATGTTTTTCAATTAATGCCCTTTGGAAATAGAAGGTTTCAACATTAATTTTCTTTCCATGTATATTCTTTTGAATATCAAAGAATATATATATATATATATATATATATATATATATATATATATATATATATATATATATATATATATATATATATATATATATATTAATATTTTGATTACATTGTTTTTTAATATTATTCTCTTAATAGATGATGCATAACTTATTTATAGGAGTATTCTATAAAACTAAATTAACATATAATTAGGGTATAAGGTATTTCAAAAAAGTGTCATTTATCAATTTTAAGCATACATAAAATATACAAATTTTATATCATGATGTTGTTTTTTTGAAAATATTACCTGTTGTTTATTTATCATTAATCATTAATATTTAATCTTTTATTGTTGTTCAATAATATTAATTATTAATTAGAATTAATAAAACTAAAAGGACAGTTTAAAAATATTACATCGGAACCCAAAATTTTCTTCCGTTAATGTCTTTGAAACTGATTGATCTAATATTAATTATTCTACTTATATTCTCAAATTGATCTAATATTAATTATTCTACTTATATTCTCAAATTTATATCAATTTATAATTAAATTTAAATTTATATAGAATTAATGTAATATTATCATTTCATAATTTTATATAATTTTACATTATATTGAATTTATATTGAAAACCTTTTTTTTTTTTCATTTAATATCCTTGAAAGATGATCTCTACATCTTATAGTACATTTTTCAAACATTAGATAATAGGTAATATTATGTAATATATTTATTCTTTTGAGAATAAATTCCAAAAATAATTCATTGAAAATTAAAATGTTTTATCTGATTTTAAATTATGAGAAATTTCTCATAAATATATATATATATATATATATATATATATATATAAAATAATAATAATAATAATAATAATAATAAAAAAGTTTAGATTTAAATTAAAAAACAAAAAAAATGTGAGAACAAAACTTAAATTTAACATTTAAAATAAAATAAATATAGAAAAACTTTTTTTTAATAAACATATTTAATATTTCTGATAAAAAATATATAAATTCAAAAAATTTAAAAAACTTGATGATTATAACTATATAATAGTATGTTATAAAATATAATATTTAATAACATTTTCTATTCAGTAAATTATTTAAAATTAAGTTTAATTCTTAATTTTAATTAATTCGATCTTAATATAATATTTAAAATAATTATATACAATACATTTTATTAAAAAAGGTATAAAAATAATTTAATACAATTTTATTATAAAATTAATTAAAAAAATATTATTTAATTTTATAAAATAAAATATTTATATTAAATTTAATTACCCTTTAATAACTTTTAATTAATTTAATAAATATATAATAATTTTAAACTTTTAAAATCCCCGTGCGTTGCACGGGTATAAATGCTGGTAACATGGAAATTTTCGAATTACAGCTACAAACAAAATTTAGACAATTATGCTAAAAAATAAGGAAGAGAATATCTAGCACAATGGAACAAAAAGTAAAAGTAAACTTGTACAGAAAGAAAAGATGTTTATTAGAAAAAATGGTAACTATAACATGTAAAAAAAATCAGGTAAAAAAACGTGTAACAAACTAATTGGAAATGTATAACTTTTCACAGAGGTATTTGTCTATTTGTCTTCCGTTTGGGAAGATTCTTGGTTCACTTTTCAGACCTGCGTCTCTGTCTCTTGGGACGAAGAAGATTCTTCTGAGTCAGAGCTAATATTCAATATCACATGTTCTGATGAAATAGTTTCACCCCATCCTGCATGAAAATAGTTTTTGATTCGATCACACCACACTAAATGGAAAAAACATGACAAAGGGATAAAGTCACAAAGCTTACTTCTGTCTAAGAAAGCTCTTGCATCCTGGAAGAAGGACTGCAAGCTTCTAGAGTCCATTCTACCCTGTGTTCTACCCGTGCTTAAACTTGGAACATTTCCATGAACTGCATCACCTTCTGTCTCGTCACTTTGAACTGGAACTTCATCTTCAGTTTCCATTGGCTTACCCACATTCTCAACCATAGAATCCTTTTGAGAAGCCACCGTATTACCCTCTGATTGTTTGCAAGTGTCAATATTAACAGGTATAGATCCTATCAAAATTTCTTGGCTCTTAAGTTGGTCTGCTTGTTTTTCTTGTGTGGTTTTTAAAACTCCCTTGTCCGTTTTTTCTTCAGACTTTGGACTCAATACCTTGTTATCATGCTTGGCTTCAGCTTTCTGATTGACTTCAACTTTTGGCAGAGGAGAAATATGGTCTGTATGCAAGACATTAGGTTCAGCCGATTTGCTCTCAAGATTCTGATCAGGGATGGTATCATACTCTGAAGGAGTATCCACCTTTATTTCCTCATTGGTGTCAATATATTGGGGAGGTACAGGTGAAGCTACGTTATCTGAAAATGCATTTGGATTATGAGCTTCGAGATTGTGCGTATCTGAAGATGCTTCAGTCAGTGATAAAGCCTTTACACCACGGTCAATATAGCCTTTAATTTCTGCCTCAGCTTTCTCTCTTCGTTCCCTAGCTTTCTGTTCTTTTTGTCTGAGCTTCTTCTGGCGTTTCTTCCCCAAAATCTCAGCTTGTCTATAAAATTAGAGTGAATTATTAAATAACACTTTTAAGATTTTTCAGCAGTATCTCTCGTAATTTTTGCTCAACAGAAGCATAAAGAATAACTTGAAATGACGTAGTAGATTTCAATATATATAGTATTGCAAAACAAAGCAGTAACAAAAAAAGTGTTTTGTTCAGACTTCATTCTAAATGTCATTCAAATCAGATGATTTCTATAGAAAAATACCTTTTCTGAGCAGCTTTTTCCTCCTCCACCAATTGCTCCTGACACCTAAGTGCTTCGGCATCCTGGTCAGTAAGCCACGCCTTCACCTTAGAGAACAAAAGCTCACACTTCATCATGACAGAAAAAAATAACTAATTGGGAAAGTGAGAATATTAGTGTTATAAAATACAATTTGGGCTTCATATAATGTATTTTACATGCAAGGTATTTAAACAAATTCAAATATTACAAAATGACATGAGCTGGACCTCATGAGTCAATTATTAAAAAAGAAAAGACATTTGAATTGCATTGGTTTATTCTGCAGCCTTAGATGCTGAAGAAAACACAGCTTGAAACCAAATTCAAAAGGCACGCTGCATGAAGAAGAAGGGGAGGGGGGTGTTATATGAACAAACTTTGAAATTTAAGACACTTACCAATTTTTGTTCTATCAAGAAACCTGTGCAAGCAACTAGGTTTTTCAGTTCAAGACAAATTTTTCCCGCATCTCCATCAAATACATATTTTTTCACTGACTCTGTTGTTCCGCATAACCATGTTTTTTCACTGGCATCATCAAGAAAACCGAACAACAATTGGGAAGATATGGGAAAGCTGGAAGGTCTAGATTGAGCAATACCCTGCAAACAATTAAGGTATATTGCATTAATATACCAAAGATACAAATTTAACAAAAGTTAACACGAAAAACTAATTAGAAAGTCAGACTGCAAAACTGCTTACCAAAAGGACAGCACCAGACATCATATAATGCGGAGGAAATGAATACAATCTTTGGTTTTGAATAAGAGTTGTCAATGATTTTAAAATTGAAGCAGCCGGAACTTCCTAGAAAGCATTGTCAATAAGGAAAAACAAGATATTTAGATTAATTTATAAAAAATAGATATGTGAAAACAGTCAGAGATGAAAAGATGAGACACCACAAGGGATGTGCAGCATGCGAAAAAAGTAAGAGATGAAAAGATGAGAAATCATGTGGGATGTTTTGCCTCTCTGCATTCTGCAGTTTATGCCTTATCCAGCTTTCCTATTAGAGCCTGGAGTCATATATGTTTTGAATTCTTCCTTACTTGCTCCTCTTTAAAAATTCAGTATAAAGAAAACAGGTTCAAAGTATCTCTCAGTGTAAGGTGATTAATTTCCTGGGACAACCTTTAAAGTTATGGGGAGCATTGCGTCACTACAATGCTTCTGGTAAAAAGTAAGGACACAAATTTTATGAAGTTTACATGTTATGTGGTTCCCTAACTGGATATGCATCACTTAAGGGAGTTCATTTGTCCCCGTTTCCATACAATATGATGAAGTACACCAGAGATGTGACTTAATTTCACTGCACTCCTCATGGTCTCATCTCCCAATTCTCAGCCTAATATATATCATATATGGTATATAGCAACATGCATGCAGGGTGATTTAACATTAAAATAATTTCATGTTCAAATAACTTATATATGAAGGAACAAGATTTTACCTCCAGCAGAACATTTTCCAATGATACAACTTCCTTTGCCTCTTCTGCAGAGAGCTATTCAAACCACGAATAAAAATAAAAACATTAAAAAAAGTTGTCTTATTCATATATGTTGATTCACAATAATGAAATATCACCTTATCCCAATATGCTCCTACAAGATCCCTACTTTTTGTAAAATCCTGAACCTATTAGAAACAGCATGGGAAAACTTTAGGAAAAGAAACAAACAAGCTTATATCTATTAGAAAATATAAAAGGGTTAATGTGTGAACAAAGAACTAACATGATATAATTATTTTTTAGATCCAAAAAAAATACCTTGTCAAGCTTTTGCAGCCGATGATGTACACGAATATGTCTTCTATAGTTAAGGGTGGAGCAAAACACTTGAGAACATTTGTCACAATGCTCCAACTGAAGCTTCATAGGAGAGAGCAAAGGCCAACCTGGAAATGATGTCAAATGAGTGAGAAGTGATATCGAATAAGGTTTTCTTTTGGATAAATTTCTCTATACATACTTATAGGACAAGAAAATAACAAGGTGAAATGGATTGAGTTTTAGGACAAGCTAAATAAAAAAGTTTCCATTAAAGTAGAGCACATAAGTTGATTTTAGTTTATATGAGTAGTTTAATTGATTTTACCCTATTTTCTCCAATGAGCTCCTATTAAAAAGTTTATCTAATTAGGACCTAAATGGCTTTTCAAAATTAAATGTGTCTGTCATGACAAGCCCAAGTTACCTATGCTATAATATCACATGATTAGTACATACTTGAATTCATTTACATCAATGTAAAAAAAAATGTTATCACCTTAATGCTGTTGAAAATGAACCTCCAAAGATATGAACATTCAAACTTGAAAAAGAATTGTTAACACCTTGTGAATCTAAAGCCTCAAGTAATCGAAGCAAATCATCAGAGTTGTCATCGCCCGTGGGAAAATAAAGGGAAGATTCTCCGCCCATCGTCATGAAATCAGGCGAGCTAGAGGCTTTAAGTTTTGCCTATCTATTCACTTGAACTGTTTATCAAGAAATCTCCCAAGACTACCTGCATAAAGTATAAAGAAATACATGTAAATAGATTGAACATGATATCACGAGAAATTGAAATTTTAATAATCAAGTTAATGTTGCCAAGACATGCTTTAAGAGGGAAAGAAAGAAAAAACACTTCTGATTTAGTTTTGATGTGATAAATCTCCCAGAAACCAATAGTTTAGTATTGAAGACTTTGGCAAATAGTTTTATTTCGCTAACCCAAAATTCGTCTACCTCAAGACGAAAGGTCTTTCTTAGCCATTACCTGCCACAACTACTGAACACACAAAACAGATACAATGGGACTTGATTAGGGTGGATAAAGAAACAAAGAACTCCCAGCTGTTCAAGTTGGGTGGCACAGCTATGTCCATTTTAGAATATCTTATTCACACATCACAAGAAACATTACAGGCTAAATTACAAGACAAGAAAACAAAAAAGAAAACTCGGAAGCTACTAGTTCTTGCCTTCTCGGAAACAGAATGGATAAAGAAAAGGAATTAAGCAAAAAAGATCTCATTTTTCCTTCGTTGTTTCAAGAAAACATGCCGCAATCGCAATTGCAGCTGCATTTACCCACAATTTCACGTAACACCATAACAAATTTAGGATGCAATGAACTAAACCAAAAAGAACAACACCATAACAAAGTCACTGCACGTAAAAAGAACAACCTACCCGTTTACAGAGTTCAACGCACAGACTGGTAGTACTACTCACTTCATTGCTCAATTCATTCTTATGACTTTTCTCCAAAAAAGAAGTTTCAAATGCTATATATTTATAAGAATTAAACACTGCATCGATATCAACACCGCACGACTTGCTGTTTCTTTTGATGTGACTTTTTCTTTTTTTCAGAAAACAATAAATAAAATGAAGAGCAGTCCGAAACGGCCTAGACTGAGTTTCCTCTCCCTCAAAAACTAACTAACTTTTAACTTAAAAAATTATCTGTATAGAATTTAAATATTCTAAATTCATAAATTTTATATTCATATTTTTTTTATTTATAAAAATATCGTTTAACTTAACCAATCGCATGCATTGGCGACCTTTCGTAGACTTAGACTCTGTTCCTATGATAATATAGATATAGATTTAGAACAGAGTGTGAAGATAGATTTGTGTGGATTTAAGAAGATGAATATAGTGTTTTTTTTAGTAGATTTAGATAATAGAGTGAAAGAATTTGAAAATAAATTTTGTGAAATTTAATGAATGATTTGATTGATATAATAAATTAAAAAAAAAGTTATAATAGATAAAATTTAAAATTTACTAAAATATTCGTCATAATAAAAATTTAATAAAATTACAATTTATTAAATAAAAAAAAAATAAAATTTAAGAATATTTTAATTTATTTTTATATATTAATTATATATATAAATATAAATTAATAATAATAACTACATATATTATTAGTTTTTAACAATATTATAATTATTATTAATTATTATATACTTTAATTAATTAATAATAATAATCATTTTATATATATTACTAGTTTTTGTATCCATGCAACGCACGGGGTTTTTTAGATTATATTTTTTTTGTAAATGGTAATGAACAATGAGTGCTATGCAATAACCTATATATGAAAATATGATGTCTTAAAAAAATTTTGAAGTGTAGAAATGAATTAAACAAATAATAAAATACATATTGTTGTTGCTTTGAGAAGCATTATTGTTGTATGTCATTTGGTTGTCTATTCTTTTATCTGCAATAACAAACACAAAAAAAAAAAAATCACTGATAGAAATGTTAAGTTATGCTGAAAATATGATTTCTTTAGAAGACAATGATTTTCGTCCAATATACAATAGAACATGTTGTAGTTTGAAACATAACAATTGAAGAAGAAGCAAAAAGATAAATAAGTTCATGTATGTTTTTACAAACTAATAAGTTAAATTAGAAATGAAAAATACTAAATTACATACCTATAATCTCTTATTTGTTAAAGAGTTTCAAAAATTTCTTTGTACACAACATTTTTTGTTGTGTTTGTGACATTTCCATCTTCATCCAGTATAAGTATTTTCAATCCCTTTTTTGTTTTGACTTTAGAAATAGCAACATATAACTGACCATGTGTGAATACAGGACGTGGAAGGTAAAGTCTGACTCTAGAAAGGGTTTGTCCTTGACTTTTGTTAATCGTCATGGCAAAGCATAAGGATATCGGAAACTGTCTTCTTTGAAATTTGAAAGGCAATCCTGAATCAGATGGAACTAAATCCATTCTTGGTATACAAATTCTGTCACTAATATTTTTTCCAGTAATTACAGTTGCAGAGATTACATTTTTTTCTAAATGGTTAACTTGCAATCGTGTGCCATTGCAAAGACCTTTTGCTTGATCAATATTTCTCAAGAGCATGATTGGGGCACCTGTTTTCAACTTCAGTTCATGATTTGGTATCCCTGAACATTTGATATCATTTAAGAATTCATATGTAAACCATTCAGATTGAACTTTATCTTTGTCCATCAGATTGGCAAGGTGTATCAGAACTTAAATAAGTGACATCTTCACCACCTAATAAAGACAACATAAATTCATTTACTTCCTCTACAAAATCATTTGTTAGGCACAAGATTGTTCCATCATCAAAATAACCAGGCTTCATCATGTTAACCACAAATTTAGGATAGACAAATTCAACCAATGACATTAAAGGTAATTCTATATTTTCAATGAGCAACTGTTTTGGAATCTCAACCATGCACTCACCATTCTCATTTAAATCCATGTCTCCGTCTCCAATCTTCAATATCCGATCAGCAAATTCTTTGATATCATTTGCTGTTTTAGTATCTGTTGCAGTACTTAATCTCATGTTCTTTGATAGTTTTAGCACTTTACAACACTTCCATAACTTAGAATAATTGATTGTTGCTTTGATGATATCAAACCTAGATCCTTTCTTGATAACAGGTAAAATTTGCCTGAAGTCACCTCCCAAAACCACTGCTTTACCACCAAAGGGTTTTTCATTATTGGCATCATCAACATTTTTCATAATATCTCTTAGTGTTCTATCAAATGACTCAAAGCATATTCTATTCATCATTGGTGCTTCATCCCAGATAATAAGATTGGTTGCCATCAAAAGTTTAGCACGTAGACTACCTTGAGGTATGTTGCAAGTTGAATCATCATTAATTAATAGTGGGATGCAGAAGGTTGAGTGTGTTGTTTTTCCACCAAGAAGTAGTAAAGAAGCAATTCCACTTGATGCTACATTCAAAACAATCATACCCTTGCTTCTTAGAGCAGCTGACAATGTCTTCCACATAAATGTTTTACCTATACCACCATAGCCATATAAAAAGAAGAATCCTCCCTTTTTTGAAAGAATTGTTGTCATGATATCCTCATACACTTGTACTTGTTCATCATTGAGTGCTTGAAAGTAAATGTCATGTTCTTTGGCCATGTCTTCTTTATTATACTGCAGCTCATCAACAATAAATCTATTTTGGAATGTATTTAGATATGAAATATCAAGTTGCGGTAATGAAGGATAATCTTTTAGACATCTACCATTTGACATTAGCATTTCTTGTATTTGAAGCAGACACATTTTCTGTAATTCAGCATCTTCAATTTGAAGACCTACATGAAAAAGGTTATGGAATCAGAAATTATATTTCTATTCATTTTAAGAAATTATATTTCGTGTCATTTTAAGAAATACCTGGTAAGTTCATCTCCTTTCTTTTTGGGTACAAAATTCCATCACATAAGAGACTCCAAGTAGAATTCCAAACTACATCAGGTTTAGAAATTGTATTCATGGACAACAAAGTGATAAATAATCTTCTAATTTGATAGCCAGGAGCAAATTCGCTTGCTTCTTTGATTGCATCAATGTATTCTTTGTCGTCAGCCAACAATCCCAAAGCATAGCAAGCTTCTTCGTAGGTTTCATAAAATTTACCATCAATGGTCTTTATGCTGTCATAATCAATACAACATTTTTGAATGGTCAGTAAGATCCTCAAATAATAAAGGTCTCCAGACCCAAAAGGAATATAAGTAAGTCTACCAATATTGTAGCCTTTCTTCCTTAGTTTCCATTCTTTTTCTTTAGCAAACCACACAAATTTGCTGGGAAATTCATAATAAGTCAATTGTTTTCCTTCTATATAAATTTTGTTAACCTCAAACCAAGCTAGAAACATTGTGTTACCATTTTCGTATCTATTGAACACCACATTAATATCATCATCATCTTTAAACAAAGCAGATTGTTGGCCAGGAAGATGGAATGTCAACCTTTGAACAAGAGGCCATCTGTGATGAATGTCAAAAGCAAATATTCGCCAAGCTGCTTCACATGGTGATAGATAGCTATAATCATAATACCTCTTAATCTCATCAATAATGATTGATTTGTCTGATTTTGCAGAGTTATTGCTTATTTTAAGAGTAGCTTTGTCAGGACCTTTGTTCACATATTTAAACAAATACTTGATTGAATTGGTCTTGTTGCAATACTCTGTATTTACATGAGCTTGATACCTCATTAGAAGAGGTGGATTGTAAGGAACAACACTTTTATTGTCAAGCTTAATTCCATTCTTCTCAACAAATGTACCATTATCAAGTCTTCTGTAGGAAGGATATCCTTCTTCATCAATTGAAGTTGAAGATTTGAAATTTTTTGGATAAAATTTAGAACATCTACCTTCTTTCATGCACGGAGAATTATATCTTGCAGGTCCGCATGGACCATGGATCATGTAACTTGAAACAACTTTTTCCAATTTTGGGTACAAATCCGCATTGGGAAATTCAGCTGATATTACTTTATCATTATCAGTTGCATTTTTTCAATTTGCATTCTCCATCCAACCACAAAAGTATATGGGCATGAGGTAATCCTCTTTTTTGGAATTCTATTGTGTACATTCCTGGATATATAAAAAAAATGTTATTATTTATATTATTTTGACACATTTAGTTGTAACAATTTCATTTAATGAATATGCATATAATGTATATTATTTGATACAAAGCATACCTGCAGTGGTTTTTCCAAAGAAATCCTTCTTCTTAAAATCTGTAATCATTTGATCAAGCTTCATTTTCAACACTCTACATACAATATCAGGTCTGTCTGATGTAGATAATCCTTTGGCCAAAATAAACTCTTTGATTTCACTCCAATTGACATTGCATGTTATAGTAATGAACAAATCAGGATATCCAATTTTTTTACAAATGGTCATATCATCTTTACAATTGTTGAACATATATCTGGTACCACTAGTGAATGAAGCAGGCAAGACAATACGTCTTCCAATTGAAGAAGGATTTGTTTTTCCTCTATTAACAACCTCTTTTAATCCATTAAGAATATCACAACGAATTAATTTCTGATTAGCTCTAATGAAAGACAACCTTTGTGCTTCAACCATTGTATAACAATCAACTAAAAATTGTTGGAACAATCGGCATGCATTGACAATATTACCATATTCTATACATCTTTGCTGTATTTTGAATGCAATAAATTCTCTCAAAGAAATTCGAATTCTCACTCTTGATTTACTTTTTGAATGAGATTCTCTTATTGGAATATCTTCTTGATAACCATCTTCTCCATATGGAAACATGAGAGGATATTGCAGTGGAATGAAAGCAATGTGAGTTTCATGCAATCTTGTCAATTCACCAGAACATTTTTTGACAATTATATCTCTGCCTACATCCAAATTGTCAAAATCACCAACTATTAGTGCAATTATTTCATCACATGAAGGTGTGTTATAGACTCTAGGGTCTTTGTTTCTGCCTCTAAATAGTCTTAGTGTGAAATCTGATTTAGTACTTTGCAGTAACAAATCTCTAACTCTTCGAAAAGATTTGGCAAGAACATTGTTATTGTCAATCATTTCAATTAAATCAGCAATCAATGATTCATCTAGAACAGATTCCTTAGAGTTTGACCTAAAACATGATAATGTTAATTTTTACCATTATCCAAGCTATATTTCATTAGCAAAATAATCTCTTCCAAAGCTTTTAACCTACTTAATCCTTAATTTTACCTTACTTTTGTAAATAAATACATTTTGGGTTACATTGATCTAAATATACCACTAATCCCATTTTTGTGTCCTTTTTGTAGATTGGAAGCTTTGCTCCAAAAGTCCAGACAAATGAGTGACCCAGAATAGCAAGGAGAAAAGCAAAATTGTCAACAGGAAGCGCTCGGCGACACAGAGCCAGCGGCAGGCGCAACAGGCCGCCAGCGCTAAGTACCAGACAAGCGCCAGCCAGGCGCCACTGCTGCTCACTGCTTGGCGGTACCTGGACGCCGCCGGGCGGTAGATGAAAATTTTGGCCCCTGTTTGATGGCTAGCGCCTGGCGCTGAGAGGCTTCCGCCAGGCGCCAATTTTCGCTGATGTGTCAAATGGCCCTTTTCCTTCTGTTTTTGCGAAGGGAAACTCATCTTGGACACTTTGGAGCTCGAGCAACACCTCTTGGAGCGCTTGGAGGTCTGCTAGGGCTAGTGGAAACTACCCTTTCTTCCTCTTTGTATCTCCTCCCTCTTCCATTTCATTTTGTAAGCTTGAGCTCTCCATGACAATGTAGAGCTAAACCCATTTTTGTTGGGGTTAGATGTAGCCACTGAACTTTCATGTATTTTTGAATGATTTGAATATATAAATGCTTATTCCATTGATTGCTAGTATCTTTGTTTATGTGCTTAAAGCTTGCTTTGTTTTGACTATTCATTGCATGATATTTGGGTCATTAGGTATTGGAAAATATCTCTTGAAACCTAGAATTGGAACAAGATACCTAATGGAACTTGTATCTAGGAATGGAACTTGACCCATTAGTTATCTTAAACCTTAATTTGTAAAGCGGGTTTGTTTATTTAGGGATTCAAGGAATTGACTCTAAATAAGGAAACCTAGGCTCATTCAACTAAGGGATTAGGGTTTGAGTAGACTTGTGGGTTGACATTAGTAATTAATGGAGAAGAGTTTTATTGTTTAATATACATGAGAGTGAAGTAGGTGAAGTCTAACTCCAACAATATCAATCCATTGCATTTCTAGTCTTTACCATTTTCTAGAGTCTTCAAATATCCAAGTTCAATTTTACTTGTTTATGAAATATTTACTTTCTTGCATACAAAAACCCAAATTATGAATTTATTCATTAGTTTAAATTAGTCACTAATTACACAATTATTTAGTATACACGAGTCTCTTGGGAAACGATATACCGATCTTACCGGTTACTACTTGCGCGACTTGGTACACTTGCCAAAGTCTTAACAAGTTTTTGGCGCCGTTGCCGGGGACCCGTGTCTAATACTAGACTTTTGTGTGATGTTTAACTTATTTAGACTTAAATTCTTTTGTTCATATTTACTATTTTTGTTTACTTATATACGCACATTATTGTTTGGCTAACTTGTAGTTCGAGCTTGCTTTTGTTGTTGCTCTATAGTTTATGCAGGGTAGGATCCGTACAAGGAGGACTGCATCTTCAGAACCACTCCTTGCCGATCCTGAGATAGAGAAAACTGCCCGTAGAAACAACATTGCCACAAGGAGAAGACGAGCTCAAGCACAACAAGTTGTCCATCATTCTTCTGCTTCAGACACTCTTTCATCTACTCCTCAGAATCTTGATTCTTATCCAGAAGAAGAAATGGCAGACAATCCTCATGGTGATGGTAGAGTTCGTGAAAGACGCACTTTGGAAGATTATGTAGCATTCACAGGCCATATTAACTTCAACAGTATTGCTAGGCCAACTGTCAATGCCACCAACATGGAGATGAAGCCAGCTCTTATTCATCTGGTGTAGAGTAATCAGTTCAACGGTCTGTCTCGTGAGAATCCTTACACTCATCTGGCCACATTCTTAGAGATATGCAATACTGTGAAGATCCATCAAGTTCCTGATGAAGCCATACGACTGAGTCTCTTCCCGTTCTCACTAGCTGGACCTGCAAAAGCCTGGCTGAATTCCTTTCCTGAAAATAGCCTCACTAACTGGGATGATGTGATTGCAAAGTTCCTGAGCAAATATTTTCCCTAGTCCAAGGTTAATAAGGGAAAACAGGAAATCTCGGCATTTCAACAAGATATGGATGAGTCTTTAGGCCAAGCATGGGATAGATTCAAATAACTGATGAGGAAAACTCCCATTCATGAGTTTGATCAACCTACACAACTTACTCTTTTCTTGGCAGGTCTGCCGGTGGGAGTATCAAATGGAAGACGCCAGAGGAAGCGTATGAGTTAATAGAGAACATGGCAGCTAGTGATAATGAAGCCTATATTGAGAGAGCCCATTCTCAAAAGAAGGGTATTCTAGAACTTCAATCTCAAGATGCTTTATTGGCTCAAAACAAGATTATGACTCAGCAGCTGGAGACCCTGATGAAGAAATTGTCACAACTTCCTCAAGAGCTTCAAAATGCCTCTATAGCTCAACTCCAACAAGTGCAAAGTTGTGAGTTATGTGGAGGAAACCATACCAATGGGGAATGTGCTATGCCAAGCACATCTCAAGAGGAAGTTAGTTATATGGGCAATCAAGGCCGACCAGGGAACTATAATCAAGGATGGAAACCTCACCAAAACATGGGCCAAGCAGGACCTTCCAATAGGACCCCACATCAACAAACTTACCAACATCCCTCTTTGACTGACAGAACCTCAAAGCTTGAGGACATGATTGCAACAGTTCTTGCAGATGTCAATTCAAAATCAAAAGAACACTGATGCATCAATAAAAAAATTTGGAGGTGCAAGTGGGACAATTAGCCAAGCAATTGGCTGATCAACGAGGAAGTTCTTTTTCCGCCAACACTGAAGCCAACCCCAAAGAGCAATGTAAGGCCATCTTCACTAGCAATGTAAGGCCATTTTCAACCTTATGAAATATAAGTTTATATTTAATTTGATTTTACAAGCTCACGTGTTGTGTATGTCTCCTGTGATTTTCTTTTATTTTAAATATTAGGTTAAATTATTCATTTGGTCCCAATTTTCGTAACTAAATTTGAATTTGGTCCCTTAATTTTTACAAGTGTTACCTAGGTCCCTAATTTTGATATTTTGTATCAATGAAGCCACTTCCGTTTAAATGGGAGAAACGACGTTAAAAGCATAGTGATTTGGAGATATGAAAGTGAACTAAACAATGAAGTGACAAAATAAATGGTGTACACGTGGAATTACAAATGTTGTAATAATTCATTGATGACGAATAAAAGCTGTAATGCTTTGTATTTAATATGTAATAAAATGGAATTAGGGTTTGCAATACAGTCTATCGACCAAATTGGGAATTACACTTCGAGCTGGATTTAGGGTTTAGGTTCGTCCACAAAATTGGGGAACGAGGGGTTTGTAAAAGAATCACGAGTTCGTGGAATCACATTGATGGAAAGTTCGCGTTTGACTGCCCATGTTACTCATCGTTGCAACATAAATAGCTCTGTGACGAGTCCATGATTTTATACCTTCTGGTGTTGGATCTATTGTCAGTTATTTGCTGGGAATGCTTATATGGGGATGGTTCAATTCTTGATTGAATTCAGAAGATCCCTTGCGAATTTATGGATTCTTGTGGATTATGAAGCAACTGTTGATTGCATTTGCATCTTACATGTCTTAATTTGATCTGCCTTATTTATGGTTTCCCCTCCTTTCTATTTCTCTTTTCCTCTCACCCATGGAGAGCATTAGTATCATAGGAATTTAGCCGCACTCTGCTGTCAAATATTATTATTAGTTTTGCCAAGCAGGCAGTAAGTGTTGGTTGTAGAATATGAATAAGATTGTTGCACGGGTTGTAGAACATGAATAAGGCAGAAAGAACATTAATGAATTAATGATTTATTACAGCATTTTAATTCTACGTGTATATTATTTACTATGCCACTTCACTGTTCATTTCACTTTCATATCTCCATGTCACTGTACTCCTAACGCCGTTTCTCCCATTTAAACGGAAGGGACTTCATTGATACAAAGGGACCTAGGTAACACTTTTAAAAATTAAGGAACTAAAATTCAAATTTACTTACGAAAATTGGGACCAAATAAATAATTTAACCTAAATATTAATACCGGCTACATTACTATTATCATTCAAAATAGTAGATTTTCCAAGAAATAATTTTAAATAAATAACATATCAAAATTTTTAAAGCAAATTCATTATTATTATTATTATATATTCTCAGTCAATTACGACCTTTGATAATAATTTATGATATACATATATGATACATGTATCGGATACAACACATATCTAATATACCGATATACTAAGTTTGAAAATAATAAAACACGACATGTGATATATACGATTTTTTTTAAAGAAAAACATGAGAAATATATAACTATTTTTGTGTAAATCTAAATTAAAATCAAAATGTATTAAATATTTTCAACATAATAATTTATAAATTATAGTCATTATAAAGACATTATTGATTTATATATTAAAAAAAATACTTCATTGATAAATATCTGTAAAATATCTTAAAATGTCAGATACATATACATGTTAAATACGAATACGTGTCAGACACGAATACATGATACAAATTAAAATATCCGTACATCATAGATAATAATTATCCAAACATAAATAGGTTGAAAATGTAAAATGTTCCAACCTTTATATGCATAGTATGCTTGATTATACTTATAAATAAATAGGTTGGTATTTTTGTTAAAATTATTTGAATCATTTATTATTTTACTTGAAACTATAATTTGATTTTGATAATAAGCATGGAGAAAAATTATTTGCATAATATTTTTTCACAAAATATATAATTTTTTAATTTTAAAATCATCGATCATTACATTCAAATATCTATCTAGATATCTCATGATTTACAAATAAAGGGCAACTTTGGTTACCAATACAAGTTATCCTTACATTTAGTTCAAAGGCTTGCATAGATTTCAATAATGCATTTATAATTCACTGAAAAGCTCTCCAACTTCCTTCTTCATCATTCCCTTAATCTGTGTAAGAAAACACAATTATAATGATTGTTGATATTCTCTTACATTAACCATCGAATCAAATAAAAAATAAACTCGTAAATATTGTGACATATGCTTAGGGATTATGTTACCTGCTTTGCAGAAAGCCCAATGTCCTTTAAATCGTTTAGCTATTTGAAAAAAATGGGTTTCAACAGAAGTTGTTAGATATGTACACTTATCAAACAATATAAAAATTTATGAATTTTTTTAGAGACATACACTTTTGAAAGGTTCTGGAGATTCTTGTCTGAGTTCAAGTATAAAGTTAGCCCTCTTGTCTCCAATTCCCTGTAAGAACAAAAATTAAACTAGTTATAAGACAAGATCATCACAAGGTTTTGATGAAAGGTGAAATATTACTGACCTTTAATCTTTTTAATTCTTCCCTATTTGTATTCGAGTATTTTGAAAAGAAAAGAAAAAGTAAATCAGTGAGATTCTCAGTTATAAAAACAAAAAAGAAAATACATATAACAGCAGAAACTTACTTGTCAGCAGTGTTCAAAAATCTAAGATATTCTTGAACGATGGAACTCTGTACTCAAAATAAATAAATTATATTTATAACTGAAAAACATTACATAAAATACAGCCATTTAACTATATATCAAACCTTCATCCCAGAGCCTCGCATGCTGAATGTCTCCCAAGGACTTTTTCCATTCATTTCATTCCATTGGTTAATGTTCATGTTTTGTTTATTTATAGGAGTTTTTGGTTCTAGAACTGAAATGGGTTGTTTTTCTGAATTTTGCAAGCATGATGAAGTTGAAGAGCATAGCATTTTAAGACTATTGGAAAGATCGCGCAACTGTGAACTAATGGGTGGTGAATTATGACCTGGAAATGACAAAAAGATGGGAATTGAAAGTTAATCAAGACATGTATCATACGTTAGTCAAAAAATTTATCACTTTTATATATGTATCAACTGCTCTACCTTCGTGAACTATTATTGACAATGGTTCAGAGGAATGATTGATACAAGGGGTATGCTCCTTTTTACCGTCATCTCCATCCACTAAAATATCCTATGTGACCACAAAAATAAGAAAAATATTAAACATAAAATTAACATTTAAGTACCAGAAAGGTTTCGTTTCAGTATATTTTAATAATGTCCCACTGAAAAAAAAAAAGGTTGTGATAGCACTTAAAAAATTACCTTAGCTGCTAGGGAACTGAATTCCACTTCACTGCTGGCGTTCAAGGACGAATCACCCTGTATGGCAGAGAACACATGTCGTGACTAACTCCACAAATTTTATTGGTTGAAAGAAAATTTAAACATATTTCAATACTATATGTGTTATGATTACATTTTCTAACGTCGGATCAAGTTTCATGTCCTGACTAGCTTTTGCAAAGTCATCCTCCGTAAATGAAACATTTGTCAATGCTAAATTATTCACTATCGTTTCCACTCCAGAGTTGTCATGATTTCCAGTCTCAGGTAATGAGTTATCCTGTGTTAGACACCAAATCATGCACTGAGCTTCCTAATCTGTTGGTCAACAGTATACAAAATATGACAGATGTATTACCATCAAAGGCTTTGATGCTTCAGTCACCATTTCCTGCAAAAAGAAAATACAACTTTCTATTGGTAACACCTCATATAGTTCGTACAAATGAACAGTAATACAATTTTTTTTCCACTTCAAAGAGACCTAATTTACCAATAAGTAATAAAATTTTAATGTTTACCTTTTCAATGGTCGAACTCTTATGTGATAAGAATGACCTTACTTATATAAAAACCATTTATGATCGGATAAATGAAGTTCTAACATAAATTTAGCTTTTAATTCCTTACAACTAGAATATTTCTAGCAAGAGAAAATAATTGATTATTATGACTTCCAAGTTTAATTTCAAATCGTGTCAGACAGAATATATTTATCCCCTCTACATACTTGCCCTTCCATGTCCTCTAGAAAAGATAATGAGGAAAGAACAATATAGTAAATAGAAAAGAAGAAAGTTACCTTCTTAACCTTAGGTGTGGAATGACTAGCTTCATCAAACAATTTCCTTTAATAAGACAAAGTCAATATCAATAATTTGAAAAAAGTACAACATACCAAACCTAATAAAATATGCACATAACCTTAGTACAAACCTTCCTTTCATTGGTTTAGAAGAACCGTGTAATTTCTTTGCTGTCCCAGAAACGCTTTTAGGTATCTGTCTCATATTTGCTGAACTTACACTTTTCTTGGTGGAATCTAAGAATGTCTGATGATGAATCCGATGACATGACCGTGATGCCAAGCTTAGCATGTAAATAGTGTCTTGGCAAAATGATGGGTTCTAAGTTCAAAATACAGAAAAAAAAAGTTAATTACAAATCAAAGTTAAATTTGGAAAATTACTTATAAGGAATAAGAAAAGAAATTTTAAACTCAAAATCAGTCATACTAACCAAGCATGAAACCAGTAAAATTCTGCTAGTTCCCCTCAAAGAATCCTGCAGTATGCGTGTAAGCTTGCTTTCCCGGTAGGGAATATGACTTTCATTTGTACTCAAAGCATGGCAAATATTCAATAATGCATATATTGACTTGTTAATTTTGCTAATCTCAGTTAGGCAGGAGCCATCACTAGTTTTCTTTCTAGTATCTTCATACCCTGATAACAGCATAATATTGTTAGTCAAATTTTAAAAATGTTTTCAAGGAACGAGAAAAGAAAAATAGAAGATTATTTGGCATCTTTCACAACAAAGATTATAACCTGCCAAGTCAACAAAATTCATTTTGCTGACAATACTTCCTACATTCTGGGAAACGACATGCACAATCAATCCCATATGACTTCTATGAACACCTTTTTTGGGAGCTCCCTTAAAGCTAAAACATGCAGTGGAGTACAAATTCTGAAATTCACTAACTGATCTCACAGGAACCTGCAGATGGAAACATTACGCAAAGCTTCATACAACTTGTCTGCGACCCATCTTTAGAAATGTTCTCTTCTCTGCTAGACTAAAAAAGTGAGACAGCAGAAATAGTCAAATAGATTTCTACCTGAGTCAATCCTTTAAACTGAATTCTACCACGATCTTCAAAAACAGAGATTGGCGGGTTTTCTGGATTTAATAAATCCATGGCCCGTTCCTGATGATCAATCTCATAGAGAGAAACATTTATGGATTTCCCATTTTTCTCAGCAATTGAAAGAAACTCAGCAACAGCAAGCACTGCCAAACCCGGACTCTCAACAGAGCCCTTAAACAACAAAGGAGTAATTGTTAGCATAAAAAAAGGTACAATTTCATAGAGAAATCAATAATCAAAATTCATAAAAAGCACTCTTCCAACCAATAAAGTAAAAAAGAAAACAAGCACAATATGTCAAACCTGAATTATGTGGGTCTTTCCACTACCCCTAGCTCCATGTGCAATAACAGTGCTGTTATGACCTTCAAAAGCTGCAGACACAAAAGGCTTTACCTCCCTTGAATATATCATTTCACTGTCTTCATCTTCCTTATAGCAATAGTCCACCAAATAACGACTACTCAACAAAAATTAACTCAAATGAGTACCATGACCCCATGTTCATCAATTCACTCGAACAAGAAAAATATTCATAATAATTTGGAAAAAAAAAATGAAAAGAAAATAAAGACAAGACAATTCAACTTGCCAGACCCAACAGACCACAAATTTCAAGATTGTAAATACACTTTCTAATTTTTATTCTTCATCCTAAGCTTAATATTTAAAAGATGTATGAATCAAGAAAATTCTATTCCTCCAAACATTACACAATCCAAGAACCACAAACCTTCAAGATTCTTGGGCTGCATATTTAGCTAATTTTTAACAACAAAATTTAGGAAGAGGAAATGGTGCCCCAGTGTTTTCAAGGCAGGGAAAACTTACGGGTTTGAAGAGTACTAACAAATCTACAATTATTAGAGATGATACCTAAGTCTTACTCCACTCAACCTAACCTTTAGGTTGTATTATTCAGCTATAACTCAAGCTCCAATTTTGCAGCATCACAATTCAAGAATCACAGACCCTTGAGATTTTGGGGATGTGTACTATCTAGCTATGGCTCAAGAAAACTCTAAATGCCCAAACATTATACAACTTAAGAACCAAAAACACTCAAGAGCACAATGGTAAAGTAGCATCTTGGTGATCAGGAGTTCAAATCCGGAAAAGGTCGATTTGCATATGCAAGGGTATGTGAGGATAATACTGCATTAGCAAGGTTTCGGGAAAGGATTACTACTATTCAGCTATGGCACATGAAAACTCTAATTGCCCAAACATCAAACACCTGAAAAACCACAAAGCCTCAAGTGTAGAACGGTATAGTTTTGTCTTGGTCCCATACCTTCAACTAGTGAGGAACCTTCTGACTCCAGGATACCAAATTAAAAAAATATATAAATTCATATTAAGATTCACGAGATGTATAATTGTTCAGCTATTATGACTCGCGAAAAGTCCAATTCTCCAAAGTCCAAACATTACACAATTGAAGTACCAGAAACCCTCAACATCTAGGTACATACTATTCAGCCATGCTAACAAAATTCCAATCATCCAAACATCACAGAACTCAGTAACCACAAAAACCCTCAAAAGATTTAGAGGATGTATTACTATGCCATGACTAATGAAAACTCTAATCACCAAAACATTACATATTTCAAGATGCCCTCAAAAACTTGGAATTCAATCAATTTCTTTTCATTACAGTTCTCATCCATCAACAAAATTCACAAAAGCAGAAGCCACACAACTCAAACCCTAAAACGTACCTAGGATGGTCTCTGAAGGAGATGGACACATCATCAGAATTTTCGCCATTCACCGAAATCCAGTCCACAGTCCTTGCAGTGCCAGACTCCGAATTAGCCTCAGGACCCGAAAACCCGCGGATCCTGGCCACGACCCGAACCTTACCACCCACGCGATCGATTTGCTTTGAAACCATTGAAGTGCTAAAGCGGTAGAATCTAAGAAACAGAGAAAACACTAGAAGTTGAGAGAGGAAAGAAAGTATTTTGATTTCGAATGGAGAAAGAAGAAAATAAATATAGAAGAGATAGAAGCAGATTAGGAAGTAGCCGTTAAAATTTACAATAGATATTTCAAAAATAGTTCTCCCTCTTACTCTCTGACTAACGCTCCTCAGATAAAGACTTTTTTATTTACAACATTACAAAACTTCTCTAGCACGCTCTGTAAGTAACCATGTAAGTTCTTAAGCTGTGCGTTTTGGTGTGAATATTAAAAATAAGAGGAAAAAAAAAATTACAACATTACAAAACTTCTCGAGCACGCTCTCTAGTAGTAACCAAGTAAGCTCTTAAGCTGTGCGTTTTTGTGTGGATATTAAAAATAAGAGGAAAAAAAAAATAATATAACACATGACTAATATATGCTTAAATTATGTATTCTATTATATTTGTTTGAAATATATAAACAGATAAATTTTTTAATTTTTAAAATATTTAAAATGTATCGGTGTAATAAATTTAAATTCAATGAAATGATTAATTATATTTTAAAATGAATAAATTTTGTACTAAAAAAAGTTAAGTATGATAAATTTTATTTTCATTTATTGTTTGTAAATAATAATTATGACGTAATAATACGTATACAAAGAGCATAAATTAGAAAAAAATGATATATGTGAATATGAAACTATTTTGAATTGAATGTTCACTTATTTGTGGTTTAGATTGACTTTTGTGGTTTTTAATATCTAGTTATATATTTTTCTTTTATTAAAGATTAACTATTTATTTTCATCTTTTAAATTAAAATATAACAAAAAAAAATATGTTACTTAAAATATAATAAACACAATGAAATAGTAAACTAATAGAATAATAATGTTAAATATTTAATAACCTATTGAAAATAAAAAATCATCACTTAAACTTTAATTTTCACATTTTATTTTATTTCTTTATAAATGAAATATATATTGTAAAAAAAAAATTCTGATCATAGCTAATCAGACTCAACATCAAAGTTCTCTTCATTTAGTGGTGAGATTTTACAAAGTTCTAAAAACATAATAACCAATATTATTGAAAAATTAAATAAAAATAATTAATGATAATGATGGAGTGAAGCCAAATAATAATGTTACTTTTAAAGAAGAGTTGATAACCTGAATGATACAAAAATAGATGGTTTAATTACTCGGATGATATCTACTTACTTTCATAGAGATGTATCAGATACTCCTTCTAAAAAAGAATGTCAATTGTACCTAATTTTTAAAAAAATATTTTAATTAAGTCTCTTTCAGACAAAAATGACTAACACCATTAATATCATGTCACATGTCATACCTGATTTTTTTAATTTCCTTTTTGAAAAAAAAAATAAAAAAAAAATGTCAGGTGTTAGAAATTTTACTGGTTAATATTTGGAGGAAGTAAGTCATAGGAGTTTAGTTTCATCTTTTGTTCTCTTTCAAGGGAGTACTGATCTACTTTCATGTAATTTGTTTCTTCATCTGTCCTTAGTAAGAAATTGCTACTTATATAACGGTCCATATTTGTTTATTTACATCTGGCTTCCCCTATTCCCAGTGAGTTTAATGAATAACCTTTTAAAAATTACGTTGTCCTTTAATCGTAGCTTGTAACTAACCAACTAATTGAATTTATCAAGTTTGTCTTATCAACTCACATTCCAATCTACGTAAAATTTGATCAGAAATTACTACAGGAAATTTTCTCAATTATCAACAGAATATCACGAATAACAAATCTGTCGATAAAGTCATTTATCAACTAATTTTTTTAACAATTTCACATTTTAATTTATTAATGAATATTTTTGTCGGTACAAAATCTATTTACAAAATCTAATAGAAAAATTTGTCAATAACATATAATCACAAATACTAGAAGAGGAGAAAGAGATGTGATGATGGTAGTTCGATGGTGACACAATGATGATGTGCATCAATGACGCTAATGATCGATGGTGACACACACCAAGGACACTAATGATCGCTGATGACATTTAAGTGAAAAACATTGTCAAAGATGTCAAAATTAGAGGAGGTGAAGGAAGAAGACAAATAGAAGGAGGAGACCGTGGTACAGGGGCTCGACGAAGACAAGAAGGAAAGAAGAAAGAAGATGAAGAAATAAAAGAAAAAAAAAGGAGAGGAAGGATCGGATAAAGAAGGAGAACTAATTACGTATTTTACCAAAAAATGTTACTAACGGCCAATCATAGAGGGATTTGTCACCAGTAATAATGGCCTCCAGATTTTGTAACCATTGATAAAGTTTACCAACATATTTGTTCTAGTACCAACGAATCATGCCCGTGAGTAATATGCTGTTTAGTGAATATAAATTATTCATTTTAAGATGCTAAATTAGGATACCGCATAAGCCGCTAAATTTATCTCATTGTATTTACAGGACTTTGGGTATTTACTATTTAGCGCAATAGAGAAAAAAAAAATACAAGTGACTTTGAATATTTGATAAATTCTTAATAATGTTGGTAAAGTAGTATATTAACAATTTTGTACAAATCTCTTGAAGTTCAAAACTCACAAAACCTGTTTTGCTTCTGGTCTTCTTTCTGTCAATTGAAAAATCTACAAGTTTGTTTCTACGAAGATGTTAACTCTGTAAGCTTGATAAGGCATTTCACGACCAGATCAGAAAACTTTTGATTTCTGGAAGCAAGTGATCCATTTGACCACCTGGATGAATCTAAAGGCCGTAAAAGAATGATCAAGACAACAAAGGATGATGTACGATCTGCATTAGCCTGTATTGACAATAATAGTTACTAAATTTGCACAATAATACATTTTCATAATGCCTGACATATCAGTTCAACAATAGAGATTGACAAAGTTTCTAACCAGAATCTTAAGAATCAATACATTCAATGCTTTCAACAAGGTTCCATCTTCCATACGAGGAACCCTGTCATCCAAGAGCCACAGAAGCAGCTCGGTAATAAGACTTTCAAGAGTGCTCTCCTTCACAGCATGCGCTAATCTTTTATTCTGAAATATCTGTATAGACCAAAACAAATTACAGCAATGGGATGATACAAATTTCAGATATATAAGGATGACTTAGTGATAAAGTTGGAAGAGAAGGTGGGAGAGGTTGCTACTTTGACTCTCACCACTAATAATTTGGAAATATAAGATTGGTTTGATGAGTTTGGAAGGAAGAATAAAAAAGATTATGAGTTCAACTCTCCTAATACCAAATATTAACTAAAATTCCGATAAAAAGAAAATGATACAAATTCCCATCCCCACCACCAAAAGAAATCTACCTGCATGAGAGTCGACTAACATTGTCGATAAAAAAGAAAGAAATAGAAAAAGATGATAAAAATTCCCATCCCCACTGCCAAAAAACATCTACCTGCATGAGAGTGTTAAGCACATGTTGACAACATCGTGACGAAGCCCCAGTCAAAATAGAGTGAAAAGTTCTCCCAGCCTATTTGAAATAAATAGGAGAATAATTAAAATATGAAGATCTTTCCCCAAAAGAGGGAAGCAGTTTAGAAAACTCTGACCTTATTTGCAAGGTCTAAAACTAGCCTATCTGCATCTTTCACAAGTTCATCCATAACAATACCTTCTGGATCTTTAGTGGCTTGATGTAACTTACAACAAACAACTTTCATTCCATCAATAGACTGCAAAAGAAAATAAATTGAAAATCAGATTTCAAATTCCAATTACCAAAATCCAGAATGAGAATAGGGGAATCTCAAAAATACATTTGCATCTAACAGCAAATTATTCAGTTTAATTCACCTGTTCAGGAGAACCAAAAGAAATCATATCAAGTACTTCATTCCAATCTTTGGGTACATTGGCAAAAGCTGAAGAATGGGAAATCAACTGTCTGTCAATGTTACTATCAGGTTGACCATAACATTTCCTGACATCAACATGAGTGATAAGGAACAATAATAGAGAGTAATGTGGTACAGGGTCAATTTCCCTTTAACAAGGAGATAAAAGAATGAATTTGAATAAAACTTTTATCATACCGCAATACAGGATCACTAAGAGATCTAGACATCTCTCCACTTTGCTCTGCAACATTAGACCTGGTAATAGAAGCAATAACAGAAAATATTCACCGTTAAACATCAAATTTAACATTTTCTATTTTCGTTCAAAAATGTTAAGTTTTTTCTCCACTTTTTTTTTATTCTCATTTTAATCCTGATTTGTGAAAATTGATATCATTTGATTCTGATTTGTGAAAAGTTGATATAATTTGGTCTTTCCATTAAATTTTTTGAAATGAGTAAAGGATTTTTCATAAAAGTTGAAACTTCTCTATAAGAATAATTTGTTTTGTAGATTTAATTAACATATTTTTAATATCAATTTTGATGAAGAAGTTTTTATCCATTTCAAGAAATTTAAAAAAAATAACTAAATTGTATCATTTTTTAAAAATCAGTACTAAATTGTATCAACTTTTGCAAATCAGAAATAAATTGAGATTGAAAAAATTAGAAGACCAATTTAATATTTTTGAAAAAAACAAAAACCAAATCTGTAATTAAACCAAAAAATAAATAATAAACGCACCTATTCCCCTTGACTGAGCTCCTTAAAATGGCCCTTGGTTGTCCATTATTCCCTTCCTCCTTTCTTTTTATCTTTGAGACCTAATAAATTACACGACCAACATCATCAAGAATTCAATATATCAAACAGACATGAGTAAAGTATGTACTGACCTTGCACTTTAATCTATCATCTAAAATCCTTTTCTCAGCATCTGTTGGCTTAACAATAGATTTCCATATGTCGTTATTCTTGGAGCGCAAACCCTCCAATATATATCGGAAACATCTAGACCCAGAATACATGACAACAAATTGTTTGGTCAGCTCCCGCACCTTTTCTCGTACTTTCTCAATGTTATGCCCTAACTACAACATTAAAATAAGAAATTAAATTCTACTTCCCCATCTGTCACACCAAAGTAAATACATTACTCAAACCTAGCCCTATAACCAAACAAACATTAGCATAAATAAACTAAACTAGGATATATATATATATATATATATATATATATATATTAATATTAAAGAGTGAATTTTAAACCTTTCTCAATTTCACAAAATCGACTTATAAATTTATTTTATTTCTAATCCACATAAGCCTTCCAACAACAGAAATCATAATGTGTTCCAAATACAGTTGTTAAAATTAACCTTCTCTACTAGGAATGGAAGAAACACCGCCATTTCAGATTCTGTCAGAGAGTACCCCTCATCCTTCAAGGTGTCAAGAAGCTCTTGAAGAAATTCTAGCAACTGTGCAATTAAACCGAATAAAGTTACAACCCACACCATACATTTCCAAAAGAAAGGAAAACAAAGAAATTGAAATCAGAAAATAAACAATAATAAATCAAACCTTTAATAGATATGTTGTGTTTGATTGGCAAAACTGTAACACAAACCACCTCAGAAGAATGTCCAAAACTTCTATGACTTCCTTAGCAATGGACGGAAGTGCCTGAATTTGCAATTGCAGTTTGTATAAGTTCCGGTACATTCAACACTTCAAAAGTATGAAAGTTAAAGAACAACACCTTCTGCAGCATTTCAAGTCCTTCAACTTGCTTCCTAAAATCTGCACTCAAGAGTCTCCTACATAAATCCTCTCTGAAATACTTCATCATATCACTCTGCAAATTGCAATCGCATTTAACAAGTTGGAGTTATGTATGATTATTCCTCAACAAACATTCCCACCTTAAGATCTTGAATCTGTTTAGCACGTTGGTCCTCAAACTTGCTTCTTTGAAGCACTCTTCTCTCTCTTTCTTCCTGCATGTAAGACAACCATCAAGATCAATCCACCTACGCATACTTTTGAGATCATAAGTAACATTCAATATACCTTATTTGAATGCTTGATATTCAACAAGGATTGAGACCGAACCACTGTATCTTGAACAGATACTGATTTAGATTTAGCGTCTTTTGTTACCACAGCTCTCTTTTAGATGATGAAACAAATAGTTAGGAGTCCAAACAACTTTAGAAGTAATTAACATATTAACATAAAAACAACATACCAAAGATGCAACTCTATTTCCCTGTTTTGAAACACCACTGGCAGTTGATTTCTGCACCTTCAATTTTGGTGGTGCTTCCACTGAAATTGATTTAGCTGACTCAAATGACTCTGAAAGATAAAAATTGTGAAGGTAAGGGAAAGAAAACAAGAAGCAAAAGTTCAACATGATTCGCAAAGAAGAATGAGAACTTACCTTGAAAATCTCCATATGGTTTTAACTTCTCCAGAATTAGTGTCAGTGCCGGTCCGTGAATGTCTTTAACCACCTTTTCAATCTGAATAAACGATTCAAAGATGCTTTGTATCACAATATTATTGAAGAAACTGGAGAAGAAAAGAGCATTTTTATTTTTCTCACACACATACTATGTCCGGTCTACCAACTCTCAGCATCTCATTAATGCAAGCCTCTCCTGCTTTACGAACATCCAAACATTTATCCTAAGAAGAAGCCATCATAAATTTTGTTCAGAGAATAGTGTGAATTAAAACAAAAATAATTACAATTAACATTTGCAGATTAAAAAAACCGCAAAAAATTAGAAAGCTGAGTAACCGGATTTTACTGTCAAAGCAGAAGAAGCAGGCTTAAGAAGTTCTGCAGCTTCAGCAAAACTACTTAACCCAGAAAGTTGCTTAGATAACCAATCGAAAAGATCTCTACGGCCAACCGCACCAATTCTAGAGTCCATCAAAGCCGTTGCAATATATGGCACCTAAAGTAATAACCATACTTAGGACAGCAATACTCAGAACACAGAATAACAATTACAATTTACACAGGATAAGGACAAACCATTTTATCAAGATGAACAGCAGCCACCCAAGAATCTAAAGTATTCAGCGCACATTCTCTAGTGTGCTTATTCTTGTCACCAAGACATTTCAATATATCAGACAGAATACCCTGTAACATACCATTTAAATTAAGTTCAAATAGCAAACACCAACTGGGCATAATTAAGAAAACATAACAGAATCCTCTTACCTTGCTTGCCTTCTCAGCAGCTTGTCCCATTGCTGATGCAACATTGCCAACTGTCACCAAGGTAGCCGTGACGATGTTTTTGTTGCTATCAAAGAGCCTTCCCCTAAGAGCTCCAAACAACTCAACTGGTAACAAAACAGTTAGGAAAAAATTAAAAGGATTGACAAAGTTTATAATAAACTAGAACAATTGGTAAAATATGGAATGCATTTTACTAAATGGGTAAAAGTTGAACAAAGAATATGGATTACCAGTTCCAGTCGCTTGAATGCGATTATTTGCCTCTTCCAATATTTTGTCTACAGCATGAACAGAAACCACACGAACCTATAGTAAATAAAAGGTTAAACCATTTCAGAGGTCCTAATTTTCGTAGTGAAATCTCAAGTAGGTCCACCTATTTTTATTTGACTCATTTGAGTCCCTATTTTTGAAAATTCATTGCAATTGGTTCCTTTCCGTTAGTTGTCCAGTAATGGTGCTAATTATGTGTCACGTGTCAGCACCTGGTTTTTTTTAATTTTTAATTTTTTTTAAAAAAAATTAAAATTGTCACGTGTCAATCTGACATTGTGCCACATGACAGAGACAATGTGATGTGGCAGTGCCACATGTCACTATTAGATGTCAAAAGTCTCAATATAGTCCCTGTATTTGTTATTTTGTCTCAATTTGGTCCCAACTTTGTTTAAAACTGAATCAATTTCAAAACTATATCAAATTTAATTTTTATATAAATTTACAATGGTATTTTTATTATAATTGATATTTTTAACAAAATTAAGTTTATTTAAATATATATTTTGCATTGAATTTTATTTAAATATTGTTTCAAATATTTATATATTAATAATTTATAGACAAATGTTAGAATTGTTATAATTTTTTTTAAAATTTTATATTTGAATTTATAAAGTTTTTATTTTTAAAGCAACTCTAACATTTATCTATAAATTATGGATATATAAATATTTAAAATAAAATTTAAATAAATATTAGTGCAAAATATACATTTAAATAAATTTAATTTTGTTAAAAATATCAACTATAATAAAAATACCATTGTAAAATTTATATAAAATTTAAATTTGATACATGATGAAATTGATTCAGTTTTAACAAAATTGGGACCAAATTGAGACAAAATAACAAATATAAGGACTACATTGAGACTTTCACATTCAATAGTGACACGTGGCACAATGTCAGATTGACACGTGGCAATTTTAATTTTTTTGAAAAAAAATATAAATTATTAAAAAAAAATTAAAAAAATTAAAAAAAAAACACGTGCTGACACGTGGCACATAATTAACACCATTACTGGACAACTAACAGAAAGGAACCGATTGCAACGAATTTTCAAAATTAGGGACTCAATTGAGTCAAATAAAAATGGGAGAACCTACTTGAGATTTCGCTACAAAAGTGGGGACCTCTGGAATGATTTAACCTAAATAAAATTGTGCAACAAAGTTAGAAACAACATCACAGTAACATACTTCTCCTTAATAACTGAAAGTGAAAGCAGAAAACTACTTTAAGTACAAAGAGATGGACTTTAGGCCTAATTCAACCCTACAAACTTGGTTTGTAAGGTAAAGTTTGCATCCAATTATATATTCTAAATTGACTTTATCTCTAATTGACGTGAGACTTCCAACACACTTCCTCACGTTGAGTTATATACAAATCGAGCGTAAGACTAATGGATAACAACTAACATTGCTGATTAAAAAACAATAGCAACAACTAGATTTATCAAACAAACCTTCCAATCAGGGCTTCCCAAGCTCTTCAGGAGAGTCGGAGTGATCTTTCCACTGATGTCTTCGCGAGGCAACCCATCAAGTCCTCCAGTAACATCAGATGAAGAGTCTAATGTTCTGACAGTTCTTTTGGTAATTGCAGATGCTCCCTAGGACAGTGGAAATATAATGACAACATTAGGAAACCAAAACATAACACAGAACTAACCTCAGTAAACATAACATACCTCAAATGGATTCTTCTCATATTCTGTATCAAGGGCACTTAGCAGTGCAGGCTTTACATCAGTAAGAAACCCTCTAATTTCTGCAAAAAGAAAAGGCTTAGACCCTTGAATACAAAATTGAGATGGAATTTGAAACGCAAAGTCACCTGGACCAACAAATCTGTGCAGAACACCCAAAAGCTTAATTGATGCATTTCTAGTAGCAGCAGCACTTGAATGCAACCCAATGTCTTTAAGAAAATCAATTAAATCCTGCAGAAGATTTGCATTATACATAGATACTTTAACCAAATCATTCTATAATAAAAAAATACAGAAATAAAATATCCATGGTGCACCTTAAGATTTATTTGTGAGACACCAAAATCCTCAACAGCAGAAACCATCCACAAAATCCCCTCACTAAGAACCTTAGGATTCTTATGTTCCTTCACGATCTTGTAGAGCTACAGTAAATACAGTTTTTCAAGCATGATTTGTTTAATGCATCAAGATAAACAAACTCAATAATATACAGCAAAAAACGAACAACCTACATTTCATATGAATCCAGACATAGGCCTAAACCTAATAACAAATTAACTACAAAATGGAAACTGCTACGCTAAGAGAGTTTGGCTGATTGCAGTCACAAACTAAAACTATTTACTGCCAACTTTTTTAAGTCTTACCTTTTGTCAAGTTTTAAAAAAATATTATTTAAAAACCTAACAAATTATGAGATTCTACAATGAAATATATATAACTTAACCTCTACTAAGTCAACAAATTGTTAAGGAGATATAATTTTGTCAAGCGAACTATCATTCACAAAACTGCATAGATTTGACGTAAGCTCACCTCTTAAACTTCAGATGATTAATAATGGAAAATCAAGATTCACCTTGTGTAAATGTTGATATAATGAACACTAGTGATGCAGACACAATAGTGCTAATTAATCATATTTTTACCATATTCCAAAAAAAAAATTGTAAGCACCCTTTCCATGTGCATATATTTACAGGATTCACAAGCTAGAAGCACAATAGTTTTGTTAACATTTAGAATATATGCTTATAACCGTGCTTACTCTTTCAAAAATGAATCCTGGACCAACTACTTCACACAATGTACTCAGGCATCGCATTGCATGTGCACGTGTCTTAATATCCGCTACACGTTCACTTAGTCCTAACAATGAAAAACAAGTAGCAAATCAAACCAGCCATTCAAGAAGTAAACTGGGTTTAAAAATATTAATAACTAAAATACCTACCTGAAAGGCAAAGTACTACACACTTCTTTGGAAATTTAGCCACAGTTGAACCTATAAGAGTGACAACTTCAATAACCTGAAGCTGAACCTGCGCAAGGAAAATACAAGTTTAGGAACCTTTAATAATATCCAACCCATATTTGAAAAAAAAAAAACATTTTAAATTCCAAAGAAAATATTGTAGAACCTGAACATTTTTCTCGCCCCATCCAGGTAAAGTGCAGAGTAAATGAATCAAAATTTCTGCTGATTGGTCGAGGTCCTGTAAGCCTTCTACTTGCTCTTTCAGTGAAGAAATGGCTGCAAAATTCTAACTTCAGCAGCCACATTCTATCAAGCATTTTCAAAAAGCATTTATTACCAGAAAATTAGAAGGAAAAAAACTATATTTATTATCTTTTACACAATCATTTTTTATTACAGGGAATAGCAGGCCATGTTTCGTCACAGAATAGAATTCTCAACTTTTATACTTCTTTCTAATATAAAAATTTTAGAAGAGTAACGCATCACAATCAGCAAATTTGTAAGGGATGATGGGAGGGGCTGTGGGTTGAACTCCTCCACTAACACTCGGGGATATAGGTTGGTTTGATGAATTTGAAAGGGAGGATGGGAGAGGTTCAACTCCCCCCACTAACAAATACTAATCACTCACATTACCGATAAAAAAAAACAAACAAACAGCAAACTGCCAACCTTCCAACCGCTCTTTCCACGCCGCACTTTTTAGTAGATTTATAGTATCTGACTGTATGAGAGAACCTACTCGGCTTTCAATCTCTTCTAGACTCATCTCAGTAGGCTGCATAGTGTTGGACACAGATTGAAATAACTATAATTAGTTATAAAAGAAACTGAGATGGAAGATTCCGAAAAAAAAGAGACAAGACAAACAGATATCAATTCACCTCAACATCCTCATGTTGTTCAACTGATTTCGAAGCCTTCACTCGTGCAACTACATCTGTTTTTTTCTTTGTCCCAGACTTTACAGCACCCTTTTTCTTAGTGACAGGCTAGAATATACAAATTATTTAACTAATCAACTTCCGTTCATCACGATCACATATTAGTTAAAAGCAAGAAAGTACAATCTTACAAGTGACTGAACAGGTCTCTTTCCACTAAGCATGCTTGCAGCTGATCTTTTGACAAATGCACTTTCAGAGGTCTGTATGCAAATCAAGTGACATTGATGTTGGACATCCAATATTACATTTAAACTTTAATATTAAATCATTGATAAATTTGTATTCTCTATATTTAACATTGTTCTCAAACTCCTGTGCAAAACCCATTAGCAATATAGCATTACATTGCCATGTTACATCTAAGTTAAATATTGGAATAACATGTTTTAGGGGACGGATTCAGTGGAAAAAATTCACATAATTTCTCTTAAAAAAGTAATATATAAAAGAAATCATTTAAAAAAAAAGTAACCATTCAACAAAGTAACCAATCAAATCTACTGATTCAAATGAAACTCGTGTTAAAATTATTAAACGAAAACCAAAATGAAAGAAAAGTAAATCCACCTCTGCAGAAGATGCTCTTGCACGTGTATTTTGCACAGAAGCTGGGAAATCATTATCGAATGTCAGCATAAAACAACCCCATATTTAGAAATCAAACATAAATCAAAGAACAATTTAGAGAATGACTTGAATTAGGAAGGCAGAAACATAGCAGGATTTAGGAAAATTCAAACATCAGTGAAACAAATAATTTGAGTACTGCCAATCATATTTACAGAAATTTAATGCCTGGTTGAGGATAATTTGAAAGGAATGATCAGCATGAGCCAGTGTGAAAACTTGTAATTTTAAAAAACCATGGTCTGCTGATTTTAATTATCAAGATCACCTTTAAAAGATCATATCCAAACTTCTGATACACATCAACTACAAAGATTGCACCGTCTAGCCCAAAACTTACATTTTCCCCTTGACATCTAATAATATATTTGTTTCTATAATAAATAAAAAGTACAAAACCTGCAGAAGAACGACCAGGCACAGCATCTTCAGATCCTGAAATCATTTCCGAAAGCTTCTTTCTCCTAACATCATCAAGTTTCTCCAAAGACCTTTCCAGAGGTCTCATGCCAACCGACTATTAAAAGGGTGAATGAAATGAGGTTTATACCCTCAACAGCAAAAGCATATCCTCAAACACACAAACATATGCGGTTGAAACATATTTTACCTTAGCTATTGCTGCCAATGCTGAAAAGGCAGCATCCCTGACTTCAGGAGTGCCGTCCTTTAGGCACTGCAATATCCAAATTTTAGCTTTTTAAAATACTAATAAATAAATATAAGATCAGTACTCATAATGCGCTTTTCACAGTGTTAGAAGTTTCACATTGACTAGAGATGAGGACAATTCACACTATATAAGTGAGTGCAAACCTCAACTTACAAGCCGACTGTAAGGGATTGAGTTAGACTTAAAGTCCATTTCTTAAGATGATATTAAAGTCATGGTTAGGACCTATCCTAGCGAATTGTTGTTATTCGTGTTTATTGTTTCACCTGTTATTGGACCACTCATTAATATTTAGTCTCACGCATGAGATGTATAGCCTCGACGTGAAGGGGTGTGTTGGAAGTCTCATATTGACTACATAGAAGGACAATTCACAATATATAAGTGGATGCAAACCTAGCCTTACAAGCCGGTTTTGTGAGGTTAAGTAAGACTTAAAATTCATTTCTTAACACACAGAAACGCAATTCAAAATAAATGGTTTATTAATTAAATCATGTTTCTAGTGGTCCTACACAAGGGAAAGAAGGTGATTAAACTGATATTTAACTAAAAAGAACTAAAACTGTTGAATCCTATATATATAAGCCAAAGACTCTAAAGTTGCTTTTAAATTCCATCCAAAAATCAATGCATGTGTGCTAGACAAAATTAAACAGCAAGAACAAACTGACCTCCATACAGATTGGCACATAATCCTTGTGCACCTTTGCAATAACACCTTTGTTACTTGTTTCGATACAAAATGTCACCCAGGTCAAGGTTAACGATCGCACAAGAGGGACTTTGTTTTTGGTGGCTGTCTTGATTTCTGCAACAGATTAAACATAGTTCACTCAACAAGAAGCAAATACAAAACACTAATGACAAGCAGCTACACATTATGAAAAACCAATTTAAATCATGGATATATCATACAAATAAATAAAAAAGAAATATAAATCTACTTAGGATACAGATTCTAGAGGGAAAATGACACCAAAACACTTTTGTTCTGATATCTGTAGTTAGTGATGTAAAAGGATGAAAGAGATTCTAAGATTCTGTAAGTCCAGTATTGAAAGCCCTTCAAATAAAAGACTACTAAGTTCAATAAAGAAAATGGGAAACCTGCCTTCAACAATATCTATGAGGCTGATGCATCCAGCTTTATGCATCGCTTGAAGAGTCTGTGACAATGCCTCAGCCAAAGCAGGTTTTTTCTCCTTCAATTTTTCCTATTCATCGAAAAGCAATATTAGAAGAAAGAATAAATTATTATTTTATGTGTATAAATACAATTAATTATTTACTTTAACAAGACTTTCCCTGTAAACTAAAAGCAAAATTATCATGTTAACACTTCTAAAAACATTCAAACCAGAAAATAATCAACCTTCTTACCAAAATCAATTATTAAAAACCCACCAGTAAGAGAAATGTAAGGTGATCAGAAGTTCAAAATGAGAAAGATCATAGTCTCAACAAATTCTGTTGATCAACTAATTTAAATAAAACAGAGAATGACCTGGTTGCATTTAAATGGAAGGAATACACATGAACTTTTACTTGTACATAACAAATAATAGTTAAGACAATCAAGTTAATAAACCCCTTGTACATTGTCTGTAGGATAGAACTTATTACAAGCAAAACAGGCAATAGAAAACGAGAACTCGCAGAAAAATGAGTTCTTAATCCACGAGAAAGATTGCCAATAGCCTGAACAGCTTCAACTGCAACAGCAATATTCACATCTGAAATAAGCTGCAAACAAAAACCACTAGTTCAACTTTTGTCGACCATAAATACATCAGTAACAAGGATAAAAAAATTGTTAAGTCAACTATGTCCATGGTCATGAAAATAGACCATGACATAAACAATCAGATATTAGAGTAAGGGGAAAAAACAAAATGCACCACTACCAATTTGACATATAAGCAATATTTGCCCTTTACCATATAGTCAGTCTTATGATACATGTTGTAAATAGTGAATTATTAGGATAAAAAATATTTTCAATATCTCCATAGTGATTAGGAGAAAATGTTTTTAAAAAATTCTTGTTTATTTCAACACATAAAATAGATATTCATACAAATGAATCCTTGTATATTATGAACAATGGAACGTAATTTACATGGATTGTACATTCCATTACATAGTTATGGGCCTAAGCTCACGTATTAAAAATACATCTAACATTTCCTCTCAAGTTAGTGCACATAAATCATATGCACCACATAAATCATTTCCTCTCAATCAAGTTAGCAAATCGAGTATTAATGTCTCTAGATACAATCTTTGAGCCAATATGAAGGGCAATTTGGTTATCACAAATGAGACATTTGTGTAAGTTCTCCAACTCTAAGTTCTTTAAGTAGTTCTTTGAGCCAAATATGTAAGGACCTTGAAAATACTAAAGAGTAGAAATAGTTTTTATAATAGATACTAAATTATTTTATTATTAAAAAGGTCGAGCTACAAATAGAAATTAATTCATCGAGTTTCATTTTATAAAAACTACTATCTCTCTAAAAAGTAATCTCTTTTCCTCCTTTACACTCTTTAAGTTTCTGACCAAGCTACTTATCTATTTGAAGATTAGAGTTCACCATAGGAGTCCTTGTGAAGAGTGCTATGGTCGTACCTAATTAGAATTTTGAAGAAAGTAAATTTATCTGCTTATGATGGTGATTAGTTGCATGTTAGTAGCAATGTAACTGCTAAACAGAGTCATTGCAAAATAAGTTCATAAGTTGCAAAACACATAGCTTTGTACTCTACTTTTGCATTAGATCTTGTCACTATTGTTTTTCCAAGAAATTATGTTGTTACTAATAAAGACACATTAATTTAAAGTGGATCTCCTGTGAATGGGAGCATATGCATTTCGGTATCCCTAAACTAAACGCCATCAACATGAAGACAGTTTGGTGTTGCTCCATTTCCTAGATAGGAGTAGCAGCAAGGGCAATAATTCATTGAAGTTGTTGAAATGTAATGTTATTTTATTAATATTTTCTTTTGTGTGTCTTGCCCCCTTTTGTATATATTTACATCAATAAGAAACAGCAGTGGTTTTCTAGCCATTTTGTTCAAGTGAACTCATGTAGTAGACCATGGACTTTGTCCAAGTATTCAGCCATTGGGCTATCAAGGCATCTAAGGCAATGGTTAGTATCATTCATGTACAACAGTTGGGCTTGTTCTTAAACCCCATGTGTCAAGGGTGCAAAAGATCTACTTCAAGAAGCAAGAATAGTCAACTTAAGAACATTGCATACTTGACCATCAACTTTCAACCATCGATAATGATCTTTTTCATCAATGGAGGATGTTATCTGGTTAAGATGATCAAAGGTTACGAATTTGTAATTGGTGTAATTGTTATCAATAAAATAATTTTTTATTTCCTTACTTAGTTTAAGTGAACAATACAATGCAACCATATGCATCCAAGCACAAAAATGTTAAAAAATATTTGTACATTGCATATACATAAGTAAATTCGAACCTCTACATAAACCGGGAGAAAGCTTGGATGAAAAATTGACCAACAATAAATAAATATAAGTTTGAAAGAAATAAATATAAGTTTGAAAGAAAGGGTGCACAAATTAATAAAGGAAGTAACTCTTCACTTGATAAGCTTTAATCTTAAGTTATTATACCTGACCTTAATGTCAACTTTTCAACAATATAAGATATATCCTAAGAGTCTCTAGGAAACAGACAACATTTGAGCAAACACATTAAGACCAAAACAAACACGTAGATAATACCTTCCTTAAGGTCCGACAAACTTCTGAGAAATCACCAGGAGAAATTCTTTTAGTTGATGCAAGCTTTGTTAGCTGAGCAATAGCTTCCTTCCTTTCAGACCATTTGGTGCTTTTCTGAAGATTAATATGACAATAAGTAAAGAACTAACTTACACAGACTCAAAACATATAACAAACCTAAAGGTGCCACAGTTACTAAGAAGATGGAGTAGAAAACTGACCACTCCCTTCCAAAATCCTGACTTCTCCAATGGAGTCAATATATCAACAGGATCAACAAGTTCAAATTCATCAATTTCTTGGGAAACTAATCATCAAAACATTTGACAACCAAGTGAAGGCATTAATTAGTAATACTGAAGAAAGACAACAATGTCTGAGAGAACAAAAATCATTACTCCATACACATAATTTTACATACCATTGTTCTCAGCATTTTCAATAGGACCAGAACCCAAATCATCTGACACAACTTCTGGTTGGGATTCTTTTCCTTGCTCAGATCTAAAACATGACAGAATGTTTTATTAAGGCGATGGTGAAGACAGAAGTCATATAAAGCATCTCATCATATCTAAAAGAAGTCCGATAACGGCTAATATCATCTCTTGTCAGTCAAAGATCATAAAGCAGGTTAAAATCAACAAAATACATCCTAAAATTATATCAAATATTTCACTTCAGAAAATTAACGACTAGAAACAAAATAAAAGGATTTAGTAAAATGAACATGGATGCACATAAGTTATTCATGTCCGAGTAAGTAAGATTCTATTGAATACTTAATATGGATAAATTCAAAAACTAAAGAATCCAAAATTGGACATCCACCTTATTTTGCGGGTTGGTTGTGTTGTACGGGTAATATTTACAAGTTCTGCTTCTAGCTCTTTCTTCTACAGAAATGACAAAAATACTCTATGATTTTATTACTAGAAGAAAATAATAAAACAAATAAGCTACAAAAAGATGAACAATCAATTTAACTTACCATTGTGTCTCTCATTTTTTCAAACAAAATTGACTTCACACTATCTTTACCAATCCAACGACAAAGTTCAATAGTCAACCCTTTAGCAGACTCACGAACATTTTGATCTTGATGATCAAAAAGTTCCGCAAGCATCTTCAAAATTCTTTTTGCGGGTACAATTTTCACTCCAAATTCACTATATATCAACATAGAAAATAATAATTTTAAAAAATTCATTTAAAGAAACATCTATCATAGATCTTGCAACAAAGAAAATCTAAACCTTAAAGCTTGAAACATAACATCTATTGCTGGTACCACAGCTTTAGCAACTTTATTTTTTATTGCTTTCTCCATTGCATCCTAAAATTAATAAAAGCCATCAGAAAATATTAGAAAGGAATAACATGACAAGTAGACCCAAAGTTATTTATGTGCAAACTTCCAAAGAATTTACCACGTTATAAACCAATCAAAACTATTTGAAATCAACTGTATCAAAAGTTAGAAGTAAAACAAATATTAAAACATATATTTGGACCTATATAACACTGTTACATTAAAAAGGGTTTCCTACCAACAATTGGCACTTTTTATAATGTATCATATCATTAGTTTATTCTTTATAGCAATTAAAAAATTAAAATTACAATACTTCTAGATACTCATTTGTGGAAGGACTTCTTGGATTAAACTTTTTGCATACAAAAAGCCCCAAGAGCAATAAGGAAGAAACAGAAAAATTAAGAATATATAGTAAATGCACTGTTATTTACATCAAATCCATAGAGAATTCACCATGTACGACATTTCCGGGATTGGTGACAAAGAAAATGGAAACAAGGCTACTTGAAATAAAAAAAATAGTATGAAAGATCATACCATGAAAACATAAAATAGAAACGGAACTCTAAATAATATATATTTTATCAAAATGATATTTCCTATTATTATTAATTAATATTTTTTGCATATGCAAACCCTTGATAAATTTGAAAAAAAAGAAGAAGTCTAACACTCATTTTTGGAATAGGATAACTGGCAAAAGTGTATTTAAAACAATAACAAAAATAATACTAACCACAGTAAAAGTCAAAAAATTATTTCAGTAGACATTATGAAATACAGAATAAAAAGTTCTGCAAAAGGAAGCCCAAGGTAAACCATTCATTCAAGCAAAACAAAGAAAAAAACATCCCCAATACAATTTCTGTGTTTACCCAATATATTTGGAATATAATTCGACAAATCAATGTTTATCATTAAATTAGTTAGTATCCATATAAATGAAGATTATCTTTTATTATAATTTTAATATAATATTAATCATAGTTAATCTATGAAAAAGGTAATTCTTTATTATTGTTATTATTATTATTATTTCATTTATATCAATAATCCCAAACATAAAACATCGTGAAGCATGTATAATAACAAACCTACCATAGTTCTCACTTCAAATCTTACTCTTCTAATCTACTCTACACTTACTATTCTTATTATTTTACTAACTTGAGAACCAACTATCGTTCTTAGCTGACCCTCTCGATTAGGTTCTTGGTTCTACCTCATTGAGGTAAAGTTTTTTCCTCAATATTATCCAGTCCTCAACTTTAGATATCAGAGTTTTCACCTCATTGATTACTCGGCTAGAAATGTTCAATATTTGGTAAAAACACTACATGAAAATTATAACGAAAGTACTCTGTCAAATATTGCTATAACAGCACACTTTGCCCACAAACACAAATTATTGAGAGAAAGAGGGAGAAATTTTGGCATTGCCCAGCGGCTGAAAAGAAAGACAAAATTCAAAAGAATCATAAGGTAGAAAACCATTCAATAATTAAGAAGCCAGAAAAATATTACCAGAAATGCATCCACGGCCTCTAATTCCACCCATAGCAAAAACACTATCTGAGCTTTTTCCACAGTCTTCGGCCTTCCTGTCAGACATTTAGCCACAACGGCATCACATACCTCCTTCCCATACCTACTCCGAAATTCAAATTCATACAAACGGTAATTTCCTCAAAACAAAAACATGCAAATGAATTACAAACCCAACCAACAAAAGTAACGAAATTCTCACCTCCCGGCGTCAGCATCTGCGGCTCGCAAGTACGCAATCAACGCGTCCAGAGCCTTCTCCTGCACCGGCGCATTCGAATCAACCACGGTCTTCTTGAAAAAACGACCTGCCAAATAAAAACACACAGAGCAAAGCCAGGCATAAAAATTCAAACAAAATTACACCTTAAAAAATACAGCCTCGTCAGAGAACTTCATCCAGATCCCCCATACAGAAATTATAAGCGAGTCAAACAATGTAATTACACTATCCAATAGAAACCGAAACACCAACCAAATTCGCGGATGCGAGAGTCTTTAGGATCGGTTATTGAGTTGCATAACGAAGCCAAATCAATGTTTGCTTCGCTGCGCACCTTCCAATTCTTGTGAAAGAGACGATTCTCCCATGGCAATTTCTTTGCCTCCTTCAACAACTTCTCTTCCTCCGACATTGCTGTTTCTCTCTGAGAAAAGTACAATCTCACCTACCAACCCTACACCACGAATTCTAACCACAAAACAAAAAGATTGTTTGGTTGTCTCTCTGTGATGAGATTGTGATGCTAGCAAATGAAGGAAGAGAAAGAAAACTGAAAGAGCGCGCAAGAGACTTTTATATTCTTCAAATATACAAACATGAAAGATGGGGTTTATTCTTCAAATATACAATATATTTTTTCTCCAATAAACTAATTAAAAATATTCATGCCGAAATAATTCGTAATTTGATAATTTTTAAATTTTGTTTAATAAAAAATTACTTTTGAATACATTTTTAATTTAATATCAAATTTTAATCTATAACAATATACAAAATATTCCTCTTTCGTATTTATATTTTCAAATACTAAATTTATCTTTTAAAATATAATTACTTATTAAATTTTGTAAAATTAACCGATATTTTATAAATTTTTTTAAAAAATTATCTATCTTTATTTTTTCCTGTTTTTTATTTATTTATTAACAATTATTATCTCATGTGATATATTTTATTTTACTTTTAATAAATATAATTTTATTTTATATATTAATTTAAAAACATTACATTATTATCATCTACTAATATAATATCATGTATATTTAAAAAATGCTGCTAATTTTAAATAATAGTTATTTACTTAAAAAAAAATTCAAAAACTTGTCATGTATGTATGTATTTTTAAATATTCTGTTATTGTAATTTTTTAAATTTAGTTACTTTGATTCATAAATGATAGGTTATTGTAATTTTTTAAATTTAGTTACTTTGATTCATAAATGATAGGTTATGGTGCTAAAAGTATTTAAAAGTAATGAAAATTAATAAAATTATTAGAAAAAAAATAATACAAATTTATTTAATTACAACATAAGCATTTAGAAGAGAGGATGTAGGTTACAAATCTTAAATTAGTAGAAGTAACCGAATTATACTGGTGAAAGATGTGAGTCATGGAAATATAAAAAAATAGTAAAAATTTAATCTAAATCTGAAAGTACCACTGCAAAGTATTTTCACATCAAATATAAATAAAATGTAAATAACTTTTAGTAAAAGTTTTAATACAACAAATCATAATTGTTCACTCTTTTTTCATTTTTTTTTTAACTGTTTCTGCCTGTTGGTTATCCATCATACAATAACAGTTCTTTAACAATACATTTTTAACTTGTCATTTATATTCTCATCTTTGCAATTCTTGTAATTAAAAATTAAACATCATTTATCATGCATTTCAGTGTTGTTTGATTTGATGATGTTTGATTTTTGAATTCTCACTAAATTAAAATAAAGTTACTTCATTTTTAGCTTTCTGTTTATATATAAATATTTTTTTTCCATGTTTTCAACTTAGATGAACAATAATGAAAAATAAAATTTTAAAAAAATAAAGATAACTTGGAATATAAAACAATGTAAAATAAAAACTTTTTACAATTTTATAACCGCCTTCAACAAATAAGTTAAAAATTATAGTAAAGATAAAATATAAGAAGTAAAAGTATATCTCTTTATATAAATATGGATAATTACTCAATACAAGTCATCATTAAAAAACTTAAAAACATGTTTATTATATAAAAGTTAAATTAAAACCTACATAACACAAAATTACACACAATGATAGGAACATGAAAATAAATTAAAACTTAAATAACAATAGCAGAAAACTGATATGAAAAAATTATTTTAAATAAAATAACAAACAAAATAATCTGTTTCATTTATATTTATATGTCTATTTTTTTCATTTTGATCATCATTCATTTTAATACAATAATAAAACTATTTTTGTCACATAAAATAATTAAATCAATACTTTTAAATCGAGTCTTTAAATTTTAATTAATAATGATACTAAAATCTTGAAATTAGTACTAATAATTTATTTCTTCTAATTTACTTTGATAATAAATTAAATTCAATAATAATAATAAATTTATTAATTAATTTACTAGCTCCTTAATTTTCAAATAATAGTAATTTAATCATTTTAAAAAAATAATATAAAATATTTTAAGTAATTCCTTTCCAAATTATAAAATCTGATAAATTATTATATTGAAAAACTTATGTATATTTCATTTTTATATTTTATTTTAATATGTAAAACAATTTTTTAAAAATCCTTTCCTTTTCCAACGGCATTCCAACATAAACAGATTTTGGCGGGAGCGATATGGTTCGTCTTTCCGGATCGTCTATAATATTTTATTCTGTTCTTATAGTTCAAAAAAAATTATCTTCTAAATAAATCAGAAAATTATATATATATATATATATATATATATATATATATATATATATTATTTGTAGTATAGAATACATATTTTTTTGTATAACTGTAATTTATAATAAATATTTTTTTTGAAATATATCATTTATATTGTAATTAAAATCCATAATGAATAATTTTGTGAATTAACACTTAATTAGGTGTTTTGAGGATCATCGGTGATTGATTGTTGTTGAGAGATATATGTAGGCTGTAAAAAATATATGTTAGCATTATATATTGATAGGATGTACAAGTATTTTAGTGAATTTTATTTGAGTATAATTTTTAAATTTAAATGTAAAATATAATTATTAGTAAAAAAATATTAATTATGAAATAATTATTTTGAAATTTGAATTATATATTTATATTTGTACATTTATATCTGCAAAACTGGAATTAGTTTATGAATTTTTAAAATTTATATTTTGGATAATTTTTTTAAAAATATCAAATTTATTTGCATTAATATTTTATTCAATAAAGTGATTTGAATTGTACTTGAATTTTTTTTTAATTTTATATTTTAAAAGTTGTTTTTAATAATTTTATCCGTAGATATTTACGGGTATAATTTATATAAAATTTTCACAATTATTTTTTTTACATATATCCAAGGAATAACAAGACAATTTTTTTTAAAATTGAACAAATAACAGATACGTGTTATTTTTTATGGCTAGAATCTTATATATGTGATTTTGGATGTAGAGGAAACGATGTTATATTCGAAGGAAATAATTTTAGTGGAATTGTGTCGTTAGAGAAGAGTGAGTTAAAAAATAACAAAGGAATTTCAATTCACACATAGTGGTCTTTAAAATTGTGACATTGTCAATTAAGTCCAATAAATATATATATATATATATATATATATATATATATATATATATATATATATATATATATATATATATATATATATATTAAATTAATAACTAATTTTTTTTATTAGATTGTGGTTATCTTTCGAGTGACATTAACATAATTAAATTAATAACTAAACTTTTTATTAAATTGTGGTTATCTTCCGAGCGACATTAACGGAATGAATTGTGAGATGGGTTATCTTCCAACCCATCCCACACTCAAACAAAACACTTTTCTACCCATATAGTTTTTCCCTTAGTTTTTCTTCCAAATAGTTGTCTTTCTGTTCTTTCCATAACTATGTTGATTTCACTCTAGCTTCCTTCCTCCAAGTAAGTCAACAATGCTGTTTTATCTCCTTTCTAATGTTCAATTTGAAATTCTGACCCAAGTTTTGATATTAATCAGAAAACACATTTTTTCCGTGACCTTATGTTGCAATTCTTAGGTTGAATTGAGGTTTTTGCCCTTACTGGTTGATGTTGATTTCACCAATCTTAACATCAGTAAAAAGGTAATGGGAGCTAACTGATTTTCTTGAATTTCGTATAGAAACCATTCTAATGACTTTGATTGCATGAATTTGTGCTTGATTGATGCTTGAATCACCTGTTTGTGCTGAATTGGAGTTTTTGGTTTGAATTTCTAGGCTTTGCATGTGAAAACAGATTGGGAATCTTATGTTTTCGCCCAAGCAAGCAACTCTCGCCTGAGTGAAAACACCAGAACCTCCACTCTGCCTCTGCGTGAATTGTCGTCTAGGCGAGTGATTCTCGCCTGAGAGAGAGAAAGTCTCGCCTAAACAAGAAAGCTCAGCCTAAGCGAGAATTCGCTCAGTTCCTGGGTTACTCTCTATTTTGAGTCTCGCTCAGGCGAGAATGATCTGCTTAGGCGAGAGAACTCTTTCGCTTGGGCAAAACCTTCTAACTTGAGCGAAAATCACTACAGTAGAGTGTTTGTTTCTGTAACATCCTGATTGGATATTACGAATTTAAATAAATAAAATAAAGAAATATACTTAAACTGTATTTAATAAAATATCATTTCCCAAAAATGCGGGAAATTTTAACTTTTATTACACCAACAATAGTCCAAAAATCCATAATTATAAATACCATTATAATTATCCAAAAGTCTGGTAATGTAAATGATTACAATTTATTCAAAATCATAAAAAAGAAATTCTCTAATGAAAATCTTTATCCCAAGTCTAGCCCCACTCCGGCTCTAAGCCTCACCAGATCCACCTGCAACATCATCTGCTTCCGTGTACCGCGTACACGATTATCGTCAAACACAAGCAGATAGGGTGAGCTAACACAATAAACATGTATATAATTCAAATACATATATAAACAAAACTCATTAAAGACAATTACATCCTTTCATCTCACATGGCCACAACCATGCTTGATATCCAATTCACAACAAAGGAATTCCATCCTCTGACCCCTCATGGCCACAACCATGGTTTGATATCCAATTTCATCAAGGGACTCTCATCCTTTCCTCCAACATGGCCACAACCACGTTAACCGTGTTCTACATCTTCTAGTGAGTACCTCCAAATGTCTTGCTGCCACACCTATCGGCCACAACCGATAGAGCACGTGCGGGAAACCATGCTACGGATCACACACTGTAACGCCAGGTGGAGTTCCCAATACGAACATAGTATGTAACGTCCCAAGACTACCAAACTCGTCAGCTAATTACTGAGGAGGACAATCTATTTGGACCCATCCGTACTAGCCACAACCAGCACACTCACACCGACAACTCAAGAGTTCATCGTGTTCATCCGCTATCCCGAGCCACAACTCATGGGACGTCATTCCGAGCCACAACTCAAAAAATGCCAAGTGCTTAACCCCTATCCCGAGCCACAACTCCTCAAGGGATATGTTCCGAGCCACAACTCCAGGAACACCAGCAAGCCCATCTATGAGATATCTTAGAAGCCTTGTAGACAACACATCACGATTCAACCACAACCAATCTGATAGCGCATTATCAATTTCCTGGAAACATACCATTGTACTTTTCTTTGCTTAGGCTATAGAGCCTTCATCCAAACATCCAAACCCATCTCGCTTAAGCTAGGCTCACTAGCCTGAGCGAGCCCACAGTACAACAACAGCCCACGAAGTCTCGCTTGGGCGAGACCCTTTGCCCAAAACTGATGTGCCTCGTATGACGATAATTTTTTTTAATTAATATTATTATTTCCTACCATATACTTATAAAATTTAAGAGCAAAATCATACTTAAAATATTCACACACACACATATATATATATATATATACATATATATATATATATATATATATATATATATATATATATATA
>Ga0209589_1000196_pt1 | contig 70912 bp, 30 predicted proteins | sample CowpeawhiteBW_FD_187525 | JGI IMG/M metagenome (GOLD analysis project Ga0209589, IMG submission 187525) | Root nodule microbial communities of legume samples collected from California USA - Cow pea white BW (SPAdes) (version 2) | ecosystem: Host-associated > Plants > Roots > Nodule | place: USA... | reverse complement strand
ATTTTTAACGTTAGATTAAAATGTCCCTTGGTTAAAAAAGAAATATATAAACATAAAATTAGAAGAGAATAAAAGTATTAATTACATATACTATTTTTTACTATATTAAATAAAAAGTTTATTGTAAATTTTAAAAATTTGTACGAAAGATAATACGCAGCTACTTGTCGTTTTTGCGAATTCTAAGTAAATTCGTGACACATAAATTTTGCGACCTGTTTTTTTTTTTCATGCCGGCCACCCAGTTAATAAAATAACATATAAATCCCATATGATGATACATAACATATAAATCCCATATGATGATTAAAAAAAGATTAAATAGTAAATTTTAAAAATTTGTACGAAAGAGAATCCGCAGATCCTTGTCGTTTTTTCCTAGTGATTAAAAAAATTGTTTTTCCAAAAATCCAAAAAAAGTTAATAAAGAAAGAATATATATATATATATATATATATATATATATATATATATATATATATATTAAAAATTAAAAAAATTAAAAAAATTTCTTTGTATTTTGTTTTAAAATAATAATAATAATAATAATAATAATAATAATAATATAGGTGTTTAAGTAATTTTTAGAAATATGAGTCAAAAAATAAAAACTCAAAACAAAAATATAAATGTTAATTAAAAAATAAAAAATTAGATTTATGTTATTTTATTTAAGTTAAGTTAAAAATTAAAAAAAGGTTTTAACATAAAAATGTCATATGGTTTCTTATATTTTTATATTAAATAATAATAATAAGAAGAAGAGGAAAAAAAAAAACTACCATTACAGTTTCTTGAACTTCCATTACAATTTTTTGTCAATTTGTGTTTTTATTTCAAAAGGCTACTTCACATTCAACAAGGGTGCCAACACTTTCCATTCACATGTCAAATTCTATCGATCTTCATATTTCTAATTTTTTAAAGGCTTAAATATATATTTAGTCTTTATTTTTGTTGTTTTTATTTTATTTAGTCTTCATTTTAGTTTTGTGTTCAATTAGGTTTCTATTTTTGTAAAATTTTGGTTAATTTAGTCTTTTTTACTAACTTTGTTTAAATAGTTAATATTTTTGAACAGTACATGCCATGTCACATGTCAGCTATTGGTTTTTTTTAATTTTTGTAATTTTTGTAATTCTTTTTTTATTTTTTTAGTTTCAAAAAAATAGTCCACGTGTTAATTCACAATTGTGTAATGTGTCAGTTTGTGATAGTATTATTATGTTTTTTTCAATTTAGTCTCAATATTCATTATTTTTGTTCAATGCAATCCATATATTCATTATTTTTGTTTAATTTAGTCCAAAATTTTGTTAAAATGAAACAATTTTTTCTCTTTCAAGTTGAGACCAAATTTAATTTTTTATAAATATTATATATATATATATATATAATTTACTTTATTATTAGTTATTTTTGAAAATCAATTATAAATTATTATATTTAATTATAAATTGAATATAATTCTTATATTCAATTATTAAATTGAATATAATTATTTAAATATTATTAAAATATAATTATTAAATGTTTCAAAAATATATATTAACATTTGTAAATTGACATTTAAAACTAAAATATTTAATATTTTTATTTCATTTTAGATATTAAATTAAAATCTAAAATGTTTTATATTTAAATGTTAATTTTATAAATATTAGTTTACTTTTCTATAATATTTTTAATATTTGAAATATTTTTAAATATCATTTTTAGAAGTATCAGTATTTTAGAATATAAATATTAGAAAAAAAAATAACAAAAATCGGGATAAAAATGGACAAAAATAACATATATAAGAACTAAATTGAACAAAAATAATGAATATATGAACTAAATTGAACAAAAAAGTAATGCAACCACACACTGACATGTGACATAATTATAACTTGACACATGAACAATTTTTTTAAAATTAAAAAAAAAATAAAAAATAAAAAAAATATCTGTTCAAAAAATTAACTATTTAAACACAAAAAAAAAATTAACCTAAATTTAATAAAATTAAAGATCTAATTAAACATAAAATGATGACAAAATTAAATAAAATAACGAAAATAAGAATCAATTATATATTTAAATGTTTTTATAATTTGTAGGTGCATGCATTCTGACTTACCAGTATGCAAGTGCACGATGAAGACGTAAGGAAGTGACAAGACACACAAATAATGCCCCCAAATTAGACAGAAATGAAATTGAAATGCAAAGTAAGTGTAATTAATTAATAATTATAGGGTATAGCGGGAGTAGCAGTAGTGAGAGATTAAATGTGAGGAGCCGGCGTGTTTCACGATGGTTCAGACCAGAAGCGACCACATGATCGAAAGGGTGCCACGTGGCGGAATCTGGTTGTGCGTTGGCCCATCCAATTGCGTGGAACCGGTCTTTAGGTGCCTTATCATCGACCTACTATATCCTGTGCCCTTCTTTGCAATCACCGAGAGCTCCGGTCACACTGACGTACGGTCAATGCTATAAACTCTTGGGGTTTAAGCCATTGCTTTGGTGGTTTTCACAGGGTTTTACTTTTAGCCATTCACAACACATTATCATAATCTCTATCAGATTCACATTTTACATTTCACATTTCAGATTCACAATGAGAGAAAAGCACAAATCTCTAAATCCCCATCCTCTTAAACCAACATTTCCTGCCTAATTCAGACTCTCTTTTGTTTTCCCGGTAGGAATCGTTTTTACTCTGAATTCTCTCTCACAATTCCCCATCTTGAAATTGAAAATATTTGCCCAAATTTACATTCTCTGGGAGTTAAAGGTTTCGTCTTTGAACCATAATCTTTGCCAAGAGGTGATGGTCATGTCGAGCTTTGATGGGTTTTGTTTCTCGAAAATATGCTAAGGTTTTTTTTTTTTTACTTCTTAAATATCGGACTTATCCTTGGGGTTTGACTTGTGGTTCTTCTGGTTCGGGAAGACAAAAATTGGAATATTGACCTATGATTTTATATGGGAACTGTTTCATGGTTTTAGGAGATGAATTCTCAGTTTCTAAGACCCTCTTTTACTTCAATTAATGAATTCGAGCTTGTGATGATTTGATCTCTGTGTTTCGGGCATCATGTGATGGGTTTTGGTTGTAAATTGGTTGTTTTCCGACTTCAATCTTCTTCCATGATTTTAGATCTCTATTGGTCTGAATTTAGTTTAGTCCTCTTCTGGTGAACATGACTGGAATCTAGCCTCGTCTTTGTATCCTTTTCTTCTTTTCTCATTTAACCTCTATCTGTCAATTATTTTTTCTACCTTTACTTTTTAATTTCACTTTTGGACTTTTGAGGAAACTGTTGCTTTATGGGATTTTTTTTGGCAAATTGTATCTTACACCCTGCTTCCTTATTGTGTCTTTATCTAAGTCTATTTTCAATGTTTACTTCTCTGTACAAAGGTTTTGGTTTTTAGTTTTAGGCACCAATTTTCCCATTTGGTAAAATGATTACGTACAAATATTGATATACATATATGTAATCAATAACCTTTATCCTCAAGGTACTTTGATCCAATGGAACTGAATTGGCTTCCCTAAGGTACCAGTTGGGATCGAGACTGTTGAAGTGAGCGTACAATTTGGTTTCATGCATCTGAACTAGAGAACATACAGTTGGAGTTTGATGGATAAAAATATTTAAAATGTGAAAGTTTGATTCTGCAAATGTTAAAAAACCACTTGATTTTCTTTTTGAATTGTTGTGTGTTTTTATTTAAAAAATATTAGCGTGATATTTGCTTTCCGTGTAGCAGCTTCTGAACTTAGTCCCTATTTTAAACATAAGACACTTATTTGAGCTAAACCCGTTCTCCATCTGGTTTAAGCTACTGCCCTTACTAGATAATTTAACGCCCTTGCATAATGTAGGGGAAGATAAGATCAGTTTCTGTATCAGACAATATGTTTTGGCATTCACCACTTTAGTAGCATAAACCTTGGTTTATTCTAGTTCACTATAATGCATCTGGGCTATAACTAATGAGTATTTATTGTCAGGTTTTATATTGAGAACGGTGGGATCAAGCAACGTGTATTGGACGTCTGATGTTTCGTGTTTGATCAATCCTTTATTGGCATGGTTCCTCTGAGATATGGTGTTGCAGAAGAGGTCATATTATAGCTTTAATGGACATCAGGTGCCAACCAAGCGCCGAGCTACTAGATCAGCTAGGGTAAAAAATGAGTTCTATTTCTGATTTGGAGCTAATTACTATTTTCTATTTAGTTTCAGAGTTTGAAACCAATCCATGTTTTATTTTAATATTTCTCAGAGGAACGCCACATTTCAAAGAAGGTTGGAAGAGAATCAAATGTGTGCATTTGACTTATTGGCCACCGTAGCTGACAATTTATTGCAAGAGAAACAGAATCCAACCACATGTAGCGATAGTTCATTGGAAAAAGATAGGGATGGATTTGTAAAAGAGGAGTGCCAAGATGCAAATAAACCATTAAAAACTGAGCTTTCTGATGAAGCAAGTTGTGACAAAAGATGTCAGCATGAATTTGTCAAAGAAGGATGCCCAGATGCAAATAAACCATTAAAAGCTGAGCTTTCAGACGAAGGAAGTAGTGATAGAAAATGTTTCTCTAATATTTCTTCCCAAGTGTACAATCAAAATTGTTGTTTGAAGGAATTCGCAGTTCATGAAATTGAAGGCCATTCATGCATTGCTTCTATAGTAACAAGTTCTAGTTGCTCAGAGAAGTTTGTTACTGAAACACTGGTGGATGGGAAAGGCCAAAATGGAACTGAAAATATAGCTAGCAAAGTTGAATTAGCTTCTTCTGGAAGTCCAGAGAGTATTGGCTGCAAGTTAGATGGTGATGTAAGTAAAGTAAAAGATGTTAAGTTTGGGAAGACTCCCATGGATACTGGGACTGTGTTGTGCTGTTCTGAGGATCACATGGATGAAAAACCTCCAGCACTGGTAAGTTCTTGTTGCAATGCCAAGTTGTCTGAGTATGACGACAGCATGCCTCATAGCTCATTGTCCAAAGGTTGTGACAATGTACTAGTAGATAGTAGAGATGATGACGAAAACTTTTCTGGGTATGCTCACCCTAGTACCAAAATAAAGTCCTGTAGACCAATTACTTGTATAGATGATAGAAAAATAAAGAAAAGATTGGCTTCAAAATATCTTAAAGTTGCTCAAGAATCCAAGCCTGATAAGTTATCTAATAGTGGTGAGTTTTTTTTTTTTTTTTAATCATACGGAATTATAAGCTTTCTTGTTTCTTCACACATCACTATTCTTGCTTGTTCACTAGTCTGTTTTTCAATTGAAAACGTGTTAGTTTTGGATGGAAATTTGAAGCCAGTTTACAGCAATAGGAAGAACTACTACAAAAGCCAAAGATCTCAAATGAACATTCCTTTCAAAAAGAGGAAACTTTTTAAATGTAGCTCTGATACAAATTCTAACGGATATATCAGAAGTGGTGACGCTTATTTTTCACTCAAGAATGAAACGAATCAAAGTGTTTCATATTCATCTTCAGGGATGAGCAAAGGTTTTACTCTGAATGATTTCCTTCCATTAGAATTGAATTTATTTGGTCACTCGGGAAATCTTTACTAAATAAATTTCAAAACTTTGATGCAGATCATGGAACGTCATCCTTGGGACACTCTGCATTACGGTCTAGAGATTCTCATGGTATAGGAAGATTAAGAGAGTTATTCGTAATATACTCTTTGATTTGACTGATGTCTTCAAAGGGGTTCTTACATGAAGATGTATTTCTTTTAACCAGTGAAGCTTAGGATCAAATCATTTAGAGTGCCCGAGCTTTTTATAGAGATTCCAGAAACTGCAACCATTGGGTCCTTAAAGGTATGATAGAATTCTATTATGCCATACACACTATGATCTTTTTTTATATTTGGATAGTAATGATGTATGGTATCTGTTTCTGTATCCGTGTATTCTTGACATGCTGCATCATGTGGTATGATCATGTTTGCACCTTTCAAATAAGTTGGTCTGCAACTCATATTTATGACAATCTTGCTCTACAGAGGACAGTGATGGAGGCAGTGACTGCAGTACTTGGAGGTGGATTACGTGTGGGAGTGATTCTCCATGGAAAGAAGGTTAGAGATGACAGTAAAACTCTACTCCAGACTGGAATTTCTCATGATAACCACCTGGATGCTTTGGGATTCGCCTTGGAGCCTAATTTTTCACAGAATCTACCACCTGCATGTGCAACTAGTTCTCTTCGCGTTCCTAGTGCGGATATGCCTCAACCTTTTATGGGGTAATGATTAACTTGCAATTGAATGCATTAGTGCGTTGCTTGGGTTAATGCTTTGGCTTTCACTGCCTCTCCACACATTTCATCTTTTCTTGGAGATGTTTGTTTTCATGGAAATGTTGCTTGCAGATAATATTTTCGTCCCATAACTCTAGCAATAAGCCACTTTCCTTTCTCTTTCTCACTCTCCTTGTTTCTTTATCAAAACTAATGACCCACTTCACTATATATGAATTATGTAAGTTGCAGAATATATGCATCTAACATAATAATTTTCATACTTTCTTTCTTTTCCATAAATGTTCTATTTTTTATCTAAGGAAGATAATTGATATTCAGGTATCCTTCAAGTCCTGCTGTAATTCATCAAAGGATTCATGGCTTTTCTAACATGTTAGCTGAGCATCAAGCAACAGGTTTAGGTAACCTCGTCGAAAGTGATCATGATTCAGCTCCTTCTCCCATCAACACATCAGGTGAAAAAAAATTGTCAGATTCTAAAGAACTTATTACCGTTCCTGAAATGGGTATGGAGGCACTGGCTGTGCTACCTGGACATCAAAAGTCAAAGCGAACCGAGATTGCACAGCGCCGTATTCGTAGGCCTTTTTCTGTTGCTGAAGTGGAAGCATTGGTTCAAGCAGTTGAAAAACTTGGAACTGGAAGGTAAAATTACTTTGGTCTGTGTTTGGTCCAACTTAGTGATTGAGAGTGTAACCGTTACGATCAAGTCAGCTTTGTGCATAATTCAAAAAGTATGCAACACTTTAGCCTTTGTCTCTCACCGTGCTTTTGTCTTTAGCATTGGCAAATTTAGTTTTTTACATTTCCTTTTGACAATCCCTTTATATAGTTTCTTTTTGGTGGATGGAAATCAGGTGGCGTGATGTTAAGCTTCGTGCTTTTGATAATGCAAAGCATCGAACATATGTGGATTTGAAGGTAAAAGCATGTGTGAACCGTAAGTTTAGTACGTTTTTCTGGTACTGGATTTTATTCTTTCTCCAATGGATTGTTGACGAGAAACTTGAACACCTCAGGTTGTTAGGTGGCACGCTTTCTTCTTCATCATCCGTTAACTTCCATTAAAAACCATCTAATTGTCGTTTCTAGTCAAGTAATTCTTTGCATGTTAGTTAGGTAAACCATTTATTGCTTCATTTTTGTTTCCAAACTTAGTTGGCCAGACACGAAATCAAGAGGAATGTGATGTACTTCCCACGAAAGTTTGATCTGTGTAAATTTGATTATCATACTTCTATCCATTTATGGAAAGACAGTGATGAGATTTAAATGAAAAGAACAAGATCACTTTCATCAGTATGATGCCCTCATTTAGCATAGAAAAAGGGTGAAATAGATTAAAGTATAGGATTATCTAGACACCCTTTTGAGCATTTCATTATTACTTAAAATAAGTTTAATGATTCTTTTATAGTTTGGAGTAAATTTTAAACAAGAATATAATATGCATAAGAAAGATGAGATTATATTAAAGAACATGTTGGTAGCAATGTTTGAAAAGGTATTGGCATATGATTTAGGTATGGGATAGTGCAGGATAAATGGAAAACACTGGTGCACACTGCAAGAATATCCCCTCAGCAAAGGAGGGGAGAACCTGTTCCTCAGGAACTTTTGGATAGGGTTCTAACGGCCCACGCATATTGGTCCCAACAGCAGACTAAGCAACAGCTCAAGCACCATTCAAAACCTTGCCTTCTCCTTTAAGGCATTGATGACAGCACCACCTGGCTTTGTAGATCGGTTGTTAAAAGTATCTTCTGTCATTTGTATTTATTTATCAAAAATGTGTTTATCACTTCCTTTTTAGTACTATGCCACACTTCATCTACCATGTAAACAATTTTAACAAGTGATTCCTGTAGAGAATTTGCTAACAGGTTGTCCACTCCAAAGTCCATGTTCGGTATGTAACTGGAGGAGCACGTGTTGATGATACAACTTTATCTGCAAATTCAATTATGGACCCACAGAAGCTAATAATGTTAATCACTGTAGTTAGAGCTTTATCCATGTGCTAATTGCTGTATAGTGCACTTACATAATAAAAGTTGACTTATGACTACTCTTCACATAATTTACTTTTAAACTGCACATGAAATGGAATAAAAGAGAAAACTACTTCTGCAAATTAATGGTTGACTACTTCTTTTCACCATTATATTAATCTAATTTCACCTGACTCTACATATTTGATATTAGGTTGTTATATCTTGTGTGTTTTTCTTCATTTTGAGAAACAAACCTGCACTTGCTTATTCAACAGTACAGTGCTTCTAAAAAGCTTCAAGACTTGTTCTAAATACGATTTGTTAGGGCATTTATATCCATTCTTATATTTAAAGAACATAAATATACTTGATATGGTTATCATCGTATGCAAAAAAGATATTCTTAAAAAGGCAAAGCTAAACTAATAAGAATATTCATGTCTAAATGTGAAGCTCGAAAAGAATCTCTCAGTCTGCACCAAAACGCGCACTTCGCAAAAAGAAGAATGTATGAAATCTCGAAAAAGTTTGTGGTGTCAACATTATCTACTCTTTATTTTAACAATGAAGTGACACAAGTTGAAATGACTTCAAAGTATCTATCTATAGGCGATTTGGACCTATGTGTTTTTGAAGAAGTTTTAAAATATCCCACCAAAATATCCATTATTGTTCTTAGTTGATTTAAAGAGAAATGGATAGGAGATTTAAGTGAAAAAGTTTCTTCCACACTCAAATCTTTAAGAAAATTGTAAAATCTATAATTATAATAGTAAATGTAAAAATTAGATGAGTATTTCCTGTAATGATATTTTATATTTTATAGATTTTTAAGACCTACAAATATCTTGCATGGTAGTAGTCCATGACTTAAGTTTGAATAAATTATTGCAAAAATAGATTATATTTTCGAAAATAGTTTTGATTTCAAAAGCATGTTGACAGCAACGAAAGCTCACTTCCTAAGCAAACTAACCTCACAGCGATCGATGTCACATTTGCTCCGTCCGAGGCGTCAACCGTTTCACATCCGTTTGTGTTCTTCAATTGAATCAGCTTCAAACCGCAAACGAGTCAACCACCAAAGAAAACATCACATGACCATGTGTTACACGAATTAGCCGGTGGCCGGTGGCGCTGCTATGCTATGTTGTTTTATATGACATTATCGTCAACGATCGAATGTACGGTGGTAACGACCGAAGTAGGATTTCACCTGAAGCTTACGTTGCCGACTGGCCGGTGGGTTTCTTGCGGCTTCTTCTGTTACAATGTCATCCTTCTACAACTTCAGTGTCCACATTCAACTCTCTCTTTTACACATCGCAATCTTTCTCACTCCCTTCTTCCTACTTCATTCCACTGAAGCAGTTGCATTATCCACACAACAACCTTTCAGCACACCAACACTGCAATCATTAGCTTCATTCTTTCTTGTCTAAAAGTAGCACTATTAAATGAAGTAAAAATATGTATATTTAAGGGAATTAATTAAAAAAGTGAGAAACTAGAAAGGATAAAGTGATAATAAACTATTTTTTTTCTTCTAATTATCATGCAATACGTTGATGTAAGATTTCCTAAGATTTCTGTTTTTAAGTCAAAAAAGGGACCAGTCGAACAAAGCAACTAATGAAAGCTATATTTAGTAGGATATCAAAGGTCATGATGCATGTACTTGTCTGAAATTAAAATAGGAATTTCTACGAAAATTATATATAATATATTCAGAAAGTAGTGATTACAATTATCACTATCCCCAACTAATTTTAAATAAAATATATTAACAATAAAATATATTAAATATATTTAATCAGAATATTTCATTATAGCGGATGTTATATTTTATTTTAAATATTAAACTTAATATTTAATGACCAATATAATAATAAGTACGTAAAAGAGTTTCATGTTGATGTTTTCTCATGTTATAAACTAGTTTTTTGACCGTAAAATGCACGGGATTATTTGTAATAATTATTATAAATTATTAAATTATGAAAAAAAGTTTAACAATTTATTATAACCAACTATATTGTAATATAACAAAGTTCAATAACCATATTTGATGAAGTACACAACTATATTGTATATAACAAAGTTCAATGATCATAATTCATCAACATTACAAAATTATGTTTAATCTAATCACAACAACAACCATTAACGAATACTTCAACATTTGATTCGATGAAATCATTGTCTGCTTGAAAGACAACAATATCTCCTTCTTTTAATTTATTTTCAGAACAAAATAGCCTCCAACCTTGACCAATCTTTATTGAACTTCGTTGTTTGTTAGATATTAGTATCATATATTTATTTTTAGAAAGAAAAGAATTCATTTTAATTCTCATATTCATGTCTAACTGGTATATTATTTTTATCTTATTCTCATATTTACCATAATGAATATATTTGTATTCATACAATTTTTTACTATTTTAATATCAATAAATTAATTTTCATAAACGATTATAAAACTATGATAAAGGAAATATAATATTGTTAAATATTAATTTCCAAATGAACATATTTTTATTTTTTAATATTATATATTTAGAAAGAGATTATAAATAAAATTTTATGAAAACTAAAATATTAAATTTACATACGTGAATGAAATAAAGTTGAAAAATTAAGAAAATATTATTAAAAATTATAAAGAGAAAACAAGTTTCCAAATTTAAAAATATTTTAGATGTATCTCTATTTTTTTTCTCTAAATCCTAATGCACTCTTTTCTTTAAGACACTAATAAAAATTATAGTATATCACTAAGACAAAATCACAAAAATAAAGTTAAACAAAAAGTAATTAAAATTTAGCATAAATTTTTTACATTTTGAACTTCAATATAATTTTTTACATTTTGAACTTCAATATAATGTTGATGATGATAAATAAAATTCATTATAATGACATTAAATTACTATATTATATTACTATATTATAGTAAATAAAATGTTTTAATATAATTAAAGCGATATACTTATAATAATGAGTTGAAAAATAAAAATAATTATATAAAAAATATCAAAATAATATTCTATATGATAAAAATAAACAATAAATAAAATATTAAAAAAAAATAAAAATATCAAATATGTGTCTTATTATAAATAATTTAATTCCCGATTCAACGAAATTACACAAAGAGAAAAAAGAAAATATATAATTATGGGTGTGATAAGATAAAAATATATCTTGAAGATAAAAGTATATCTTGTAGATACTTTAATAATTTAAACTAAAGTAGATAAATATTAGAATGGATATAAGAACGAGGACGGAGCATTATGTACATACTCATTTTGTCTCATATTCAATTAAAAAAATTAGATATTATCCATACTTATATCATTATAAAGTCAATATAAAAATTTTCTTTCAAAATAAGAACAAGCTCAAGTTCGGATAATCGTCACAAATAGGGATGTCAAAAAAATACGTACCCGCGGATATCCGCAGATAAAATCCGCAACGGGTAGAAAATGGATATTAAAAATGGATACCCGCTACCTGCGGGTACGGATATTTTTGATACCCGCATGTTAAAGGGGCAGGTACGGGTATCATAATATCCATACCCGTGGATACCCGTACCCGCTAAACTTACACCCCTTGACATTCTTCTCTTTCCTTTCTTTGAAATTGGACATATACATCAAACCTTATATAGACAATGATGTTTATGGTATGCTTGTTGTCAAATGATGGAATCAAAATAAGAATACTTGGCACGTGACAATTGAGGTTTATTATTTGTTTATTTTGTTTATTTTTTAGGAATCAATAGGAGAAAGTGGGTTTGTTGATCAAAACACTAATTAAAGAATTTTCATTGGATTGAACGTCATTTTATATTTACTTTTCAATTATTTGAACTTGTATCAACTTGAGTTTATTTGAACTTTATCTAAAATTGATGACAGTGATGTATTTTATTTTATTTTATTTGAATTTATGATTAAATATTTATCTTTTAAATAATTTTGTAAATATCCGCGGGTATCCGTGGATACCCGCGGATATGAAAAAAATAGACGGATACCCGCAAAACGGATACCCGACAGATATGGGTACGGATACGAGGCAAATATTTATCCAGGTAGGGTACGGGGGAGCTACTACCCGTACCCTACCCGCCCCGTTGACATCCCTAATCACAAATTTATTTTTGATCCTAATTTTGTGATACTTTGATATTTAATTAAAATAAGAAAAAACTCCGTCATAACTTAATATATTAATATTTTTATAGATATATTTTTATGTTATTAAAATTGGTGGTTAGAAAAAGATATTTTATTTGAAAAAAAAAATCTTCGGTATCATTTAATAATTTTTATAAGAATAAAATAATCTTGTAAAATAATCTTAATGGAAGTTAAGTTTTATATTTTTAAAAAAAAGTGAATAAAAATAAAGAATAATATCAAATGATAATAAACGAAGAAACAGTTTCAAAATACTGGTGTGCATTTTTTTTTGCAGGGGCCAAAGTACTTTTTCTTTCGTTTTGTATTCATATCTTAAATTATAATTGTATTCATATCTTAAATTATAATTCATGTGACTGGATTGTTGTGTCGTGAACCACACTCACCAGCTTAGTAAAGAAGTGGAATGTGACGTGGCAGAGTCAGGTACACTTGTTATGCCTAGAAACTACAAATTAGTCCTCCTAGTTTTTTTTTTTCTAGATATTTTTTAAACTGATTAAATTATACAGTTTTAAAAATATTCAACATCTATTGATATTTAAATAGTGATTTAATTTAATATTTAACAGACGACTAAATATAAGTTCTAATAATAAGAGAATTAGTCTGTAAAATTTGTTTATTATAATATTTTCAGAATGAAAATGATGATTTTGTTCACATGAGGTTGGAATTGGATGGTTTTATCTTCTAATTCTGGGGATTTCCCTGCCACATTTAAAAGCTGAATATACTGCTCTCTCTCTTCATTCCTTTGCTTTGCTTTGGTATGCATTTTTTTTCATTTCCTCTCTATGCTTAATCTTATTTCATCAACACTCCTTTTCCTTGCCCTTAATTTCAGATCACACTACACTACACCCTTAATTTGGTATGAAATTTTTTGTCTTTCTTCCTCACCTTAACCTGTGATCATATTAATATAATTCATAGATGGATAGAAGAGTCTCCTCCACCATCAATTTTGCTAATGATGAAGCAGAGTCATGCTTTTATGAGAGTGATGTCTCTGCTGTCCTTGGCTACATAAAGCAAATGCTGATGGAAGAGGACACAGAAGAAAAGTACAGTATGTTCCATGATTCCTTAGCTCTGCAACATACTGAGAGATCATTTTATCAGGTTATCACTCACCAAACATCTTCTTCACCTTCTTCCACACACCATCATCATGTTCAGAGTTTCCCCAGTTTCAGAGTGGAGAGTCCTGACCAAAATGTCTCTGGTTGCTCCAGTGATAACAGTTCTGGTAGTTATAGTTATGGCAGTACATCCATCTCCTCCGAGTCTCAGTGGAGTGTTGACTTTAACACCCCTGCACTGCCAAACACTTTTACCTTTCCGGATACCTTTGTTTCCCACTCAAATTCATCCTCCACCGCTCAATCTTCCATGAATACTGGATTTGGAATCTTGGATAATACCCTTCTTGATTCTGCATTTCAAGAGCAATTCAAGAGAGGTCTTGAACAAGGTACCAGATTCCTTCCTAAACATACTCCATTCGTTGTTGACACGGACAGCACAGCCTTTTCCCCTTCTTTCACAATGGTTCCAACTGTGGTAATCAAGACAGAAGCAGAAGAAGGTGTTGAAGAGGAGCATTTTCTGTCTGTGTCAAGAAGGAGAAACCGGGATCAGGAAGAGTATGAAGCAGATGGGAGAATCAGGAAGACATCAGCAACGTACACAGATGAAAGTGAGCTATCTGAATTGCTTGATAAAGTGGTGCTAGGCACTGGTTTGGGAAAAGGGGTGCCTTCTGACACAGCAGCCCTTTACCGAAATGATGAAACATTATTAACAAACATGTTTGATGTCAGGAAAAGTAGCGAGGAAGTTGTGGATCTGAGGGCACTATTGATGCTTTGTGCACAAGCTGTTGCTTCTGATAGTGCTTCATTTGCAAAGCAACTACTGAAGCAGATTAAGCAGCATTCTTCTCCAATAGGGGATGATACTCAGAGGCTTGCACATTACTTTGGAAATGCCCTTGAAGCATGCTTGGATGGAACCGGTTTCCAGGTTTATCGTGTTCTATCCTCCAAAAGAATCTCTGCCAAAGACATGATAAAAGCATACTGTGCATATGCTTCGGTGTGCCCGTTTGAAAAGCTTACAATCATTTTTGCCAACAAAGCAATTTGTTCTCTATCTGAGAATGCAGAAACTGTTCATATCGTAGACTTTGGTATCCGCTATGGCTTCAAGTGGCCTTCACTTATCAGCATCCTGTCAAAACGTCCCGGTGGACCACCCAAGCTTCGCATCACGGGGATAGATCAGCCGCAGCCAGGTTTCAGGCCAGAGGAGAGGGTTCTGGAAACCGGGCGTAGACTCGAACATTATTGCAAGCGTTTCAATGTTCCATTTGAGTTCAATGCCATTGCAAGAAAATGGGACACCATCAGAGTCGAGGACCTCAAGATAGAGAAAAACGAGTTCGTAGCTGTGAACTGCATGTTTCAGTTGGAGCATCTACTTGACGAGTCTGTGGTGTTGGATAATCCAAGAGATGCTGTTTTGAGGTTGATCAAGAAGGCAAACCCTGACATATTTGTGCACAGCATTGTCAACGGCTCCCATGATGTTCCATTCTTTGTGTCACGGTTCCGAGAGGCTCTCTTCCACTACTCTGCACTGTTTAACATGCTTGAAACCAACATGGACCGTGAAGATCCTACGAGGTTGATGTTTGAGAAGGAGTTGTTTGGACCGGAGATCATGAACATCGTAGCTTGTGAAGGTTGTGAGAGAGTTGAGAGGGTACAAACCTACAAGCAATGGCAGCTTCAGAACATGAGAATTGGGTTTCGGTTACTTCCTTTGGATCAACGAATCATTGACAGAATGAAGAACAGGTTGAGACAGGATGGGCACGACACCAATTTCATGCTTGAGGAGGATGGTGGTTGGGTGTTACAAGGTTGGAAGGGTCGAATTGTACATGCTTCCTCTTGTTGGATTCCGGCATAGTGTAATTTCCAACTTCAAAATCTAGTCTTACACATAACTGCTACTTTCCTTCGACTCACACTACCTCATTTCATGTTTGATATCAGCAAAAGCAAAATTATGAGTCAGTTTCTACCGACATGTAGTTTGTTTTCTACTTACATATCTAACAATCATAGGTTCCAGAAATGGAGGATATGTCCTCGATGTCTGTACCTTCTCCACATGTATGTGTCCACAAGAAAAATAGATGCTAATAAACTTTTCAAGATCACTTTACCTATTCAAACGTGATAGGATAACTTTTTAGTATCTTTTTAAGTTTTTTTTTTTCTTCACGCTTGATGTAAATACGATGATATTTATAAGTTTCCAATATTACCTTATTTTTTCGGTTATGATATAACTCTTTTAACTTTTAATTTTATATATAAATTGATGGTAAAAAGCCAAAAATGTCCCCCATTAACTTTGTGTAAAAGAAATTTTGAATTTCCAAAAATTCCAAAATGCTGAAAAGCTACCAATATATTCTTCCCTGCTCCCTCTAAATAAATCAACACAACCAGCATATTTTAGGCTATTAAGAGCAGCACCATCAATGCTTATTTTAACTCAGTCCACACTTGAAAATCTTTAGCTAACTTGCTCTGCATTAGTAACCTTTCTTTCTCTAATTCTAGTTCTCATGTCAAAGCATTTAAAAAAAATCACCTACATTATTGTCCTTCTTTATTAGAGACATAATCAGTCAATCAAATATAACATTTGATGATTTGAACAACAACATGCAATAAGGTATTTTCTGAAATCTACCATAAGGATAGACAACACCATTAATTCAAAACCTCGAAACAATAAATTTACGAGACAACATAATAATTTCTCTGCATAATAATTCAACACCATTAATTGAACGGTCTATTTTTGCACATGGAATACATGGAACACAAGGTTGAGATCTCTGCCTAATTTCTTTTTTCTTTACACTGCAAAATATAAATAGGTGCTATTGTTATATATTCTTTTTAATCTATACTTATAGATGGACATTTTGTTAAGCAAAAACATTTTTTTTTCTCAGATACAATTCAAGATGGTACATTGAGAGAACTTGATTGTATTAAAGGTTACTTCTATAGTAAAATAAAAAAAAAATCATGTTTTTTATACAGTTTTGTTTATTAGTATGTCTCTGTTACACTCTTACGTGGAAAGTTTATATATATATATATAGGACATGTCTCTCCTGTGGTAAAAAAGAAAAACTGACAAAAAGGACCAACATCATAAAGAAACCCCTACAACCATGGAAATGGTAATCATAGGTTGTGATCTCAACAACAGAAACGAACCTTGGGAAGTCAATTATTCACCTCATAACAACATTAATATATTATAGTTTGGAAGCATTATAATCACTCCCCACCTCATAATTTACCACCAAACTCCCTTCTCCCAATACATTGGATAGATAAGGTATCAATAAAAGTTCCCATTACTTGCTGACCATAGATTCTATAGGATCACACTTTGGATCCCATCTCACACATTCAATATAATCTAAATTTAATATTTTAAATTTTATATTTAATCATTTAATTTATTGAATTAATCCAACCTAGATTATTTGAATTATAGATTAATTTGATCATATTTTTTAATTATAAATTTATATTAAGTAAATTGCTTTTAATAAAAAGATTATTTTGTTTTAAATAATGATAAATCTTTAATTAAAAAAATATATGTAAAATTTTCATAATAATTATTATAATAGATTATGATTTTATACAACTTATTCTTAAATTTTAAATAGTAAAACTAAAAGTTTAAAATGTATTTATAAAATTATAAATATAAAAATATAAAAAAAAAAATTGAGTTGGGTATCATAGAATTCCAACCTATTATCCAGTATTATTTATTTATCCAATCCGAACTGACATTATGCAGATCAACTTAAGGTCCACCAGATAAAGTTTTGCTTTAGATTTAAAAAAAAAAATCTTCAAATATTAATATTTTTTATTAAATTAATTGTAAATAAAAATATTTCATTATTTTTGGTTTGTTTTAGGTTTTTCACGCTTGAACCGTGTCTGACTTTATAAATAAATTTATTTCAAATTTCAAATTTCTTCATATTTGATTGGATACTTCTTTTTTCTTGGTTCAACGGATACTTCATCCCACTGGAACAAAACTTCCTTCAACCACAACACATATTTCTGGTTTTAATCTGTTTTACCTCAGCATCAATGTTACTGTTACATTTCAAACATCAACACATAAAAAATTACATATCTGGTCTTAAATCAAGACTTGTTTCCTTGTCAAAGTTTACTGTTTTATTTTCGTGCGGTTTAAGAAAGTTTGAATCCTTGACGACCAAGTAAAAAATGAACAACCTGGTCTTTCTCTGGTAGCCAATAAAACAATAGTAATTCAATTATACATTTTTAATTGGAATTAACATGAGTTTATTAGCGAGGTTGACTATCAGAATTTCAACATTTATCTTATATTTTGTCACTGTTTATTCTGGGTACGTCTCTATTACCTGCTTCAACTTCTAAATCATTTGTTTTTCTGTCTTCGAAATTTTAAAAACAACTAACATAATTAAGACATCACTCTCGTTTTCCTAATTAAATATTATTCTCATTACGGACCAAAATTACTCTGATCAGACATGAATTGACTGAGATTATTTTTTTCCCTCTTTTGATGATTTTGTGATTAGTGATAAGTTGGCAAAGCCAAACTAATGTCTTTAGCTTGATAAGGTTAGGAAGTTGAGATTCCTTTCAGATATTGACAATGACATATAAATAAGACACGTGGTTGTAAGGTGGGAAAATTATGATCTTTCCGATGATACCACATTAATTAGCTAAATAACTAAATAATAGTCATAATTACATTAAGACAACCCAATCATTAATGGCAGACTCAATAATTATACCATTAACAGCTTCAACCAAGATAGGGCAAACAACACATTCATTCATATCATTAAGAACTACCCTTTTGTTTAATATTTTATTTAATTTTAGGAGAATCCCTTCGAAAGTACTTTACTTTTAGGATAATGAAAAATACACATTTAATAGAGTTCAATAAGATTTAATTGATCTCTTGAATTTGGTATCTTACAAAAGCAATATTCAATGAGTACATTATACTATCTTAAATATAAATTAACACGATTCACATGTTAATACAACTGTATATAAATGTTTATTAGAATGATTACATATTTATACGTAATCAAATTATGTATCAAAACTAAATAATTAAATGTTGATATGAAAAAGCATAATTTTTTTTTAATTATTGGAGTTTTCACGTCAACTATCAACTAGAGATAATATGATAATTTACTAAGAAAAAAATGAAATCAATATATTTTTTTTTAATCTTTTCCTATATTATTAGTGAATCACATAGCTCTCTTTTCCTCCCATTTCTCATTCCACACTAACACAAAAGGCCTAATTAAAATATTAACGGCTAATCAAATGTCCTATTTTGTTAAATTGTCGGTGGCCGGTGAAAATAAAGACATACATTTTACTTTTTGATTAAATAAATTTATTTTCCATCTGTAATATTTCAGTTTAATACTTTGCCTATAGTGTAGCCAGTTTAACTAAATTTTAAAAAGAAAAACAAAATGTAAGAAAAAATTTCAAAATGTAAGAAGTGGACAGCAATTTAATTATACTGTTCATAATAGTGATTCATATTAATTATACTTAAATTGGAATTACGGAAATTTAAGTATGAAATTAAAATTGATTTCTGTTGGAGTTTATTTTTTATTTATAATTGAGAGCAGAAAATATGGAAAAAAAAAAAGAATTGAGTAATAAAATGGTGTTGTTTGGTGAATATAAACACCTCTTCACTAATATCTACCGCGTTTCTTTTCCTATGCCAGCTTCTATCTTCTCCTTCCTTTCTCCCAGTTTCCCAGAAGAGTTGCAACTTCCATAATTCATGCCCACTCATAATCTTTCTCTTTTAGGGGTTTGTGTTTTTTCTTCTCTTATGTTATAGTATTTTTCCATGACATGTTAGTTTTTTTCTTTTCCCCATCTTGGTTTCAAAATCCTGCATCTTCTTCTGCGCTTCTGTTATCCTGAAAAAACTGTTATGGATCCAAACACTGTCACGAGCGGCTACGAGTTTGATGAGTGGGATCTCAATGGACACTACACGAACCTCGTCACGGATCCTTTTTTCTATCAGTCCGATGTGGGCCAACCTGGGTTTTCTCCGAATACAATTTTAAACTCTGACCCGCTTGTTTCATCCTCGGCGGACTCCGCCGCTATGGCGGCTACGGTTGAGGAAGACACTGATTTTTCAGAAACCTTCAAGTTCATAAGTCAAATTCTCATGGAAGAGAACTTCGAACAGAAACCGTGCATGTGCTATGACCCTTTGACTCTGCAACACACTGAGAAATCATTCTATGATGCTTTGGAATTGGAACCGCCGCTGCCCCTTTCCCCTAATCAGCACCCGCTTGAGAGCCCCGATGGTAATTCTTCCAATTCCACTACTGATTCAGCAAATTCTCACGACTTGAAACCTTCTTCACCCAATACACCGGTTTCTGGTGGTGGTGAGGCTTTGCATTCCCCTACCCACGCGCCCTCTTTCTTTGTTCCGCCGTCTGCTTTGACTAAAATTAACGAGGGAACCGTGGATATGGATTCTTCTGTGAGCAAGCTCTTGGCTGAAAATATTTTCAGCGATGCAGAATCTATGTTGCAGTTTAGGAGAGGGTTGGAGGAGGCTAGTAAGTTTCTTCCTCAGAGACCTCAGCTTTTCACTGGGTTGGAGAGCGCCACGGTTTCTGCGGAACCGAAGGTAGGAGGGGAATTAACCGTGAAGAGTGAGAATTCAATTGGGGTGAAGAGTAGAAAGAATCACGCGCGCCAGGATGAAGAAGAAGGAAGAAGCAACAAACACTCTGAGGTTTGTGTTGATGAGGAGAATGAAATATCTGAAATATTTGATAAGGTATTGCTTAGTGTTGAAAATGTGCCACTGTATGCTGGTAAGAGTGCGTCTGTGGCAGTGGGAGATAGTAACACAAAGCTGAGTGAGCAACCTCCATCGGTTGATGTTGGGAAGGTTCGTTCCAAGAGGCAAGGGAAGAAGAAGGAAACAGTGGATTTGAGGACCCTTTTGGTTCTATGTGCGCAAGCTGCGTCTGCCAGTGACAACAGAACTGCTAATGAACTATTGAAGCAGATTAGGCAACATTCTTCTGCTTTGGGTGATGCCTCACAAAGGTTGGCTCATTACGTGGCCAATGCTTTGGAGGCTCGCTTGATCGGTGCCGGAACTGGAACACAGATATTTTATATGAGCTACAAGAACTTCACTACTACTGATTTCCTGAAAGCTTACCAAGTTTTCATATCTGCCTGTCCTTTCAAGAAATTTGCACATTTCTTCGCAAATAAAATGATTATGAAAACAGCAGAAAAGGCAGAAACTCTTCATATTATTGACTTTGGTATCTTGTATGGTTTCCAGTGGCCAATTCTCATCAAGTTTTTATCAAGTAGAACTGGAGGGCCTCCCAAGCTGCGCATCACAGGAATAGAGTATCCTCAACCAGGCTTTCGTCCATCTGAAAGAATCGAGGAGACTGGTCGTCGTCTAGCTAAGTATTGCAACCGATTCAATGTTCCCTTTGAGTACAAGGCCATACCATCAAGAAACTGGGAAACCATTAAAATTGAAGACCTTAAGATTGAGAGCAACGAGGTGCTTGCTGTGAACTGTCTGGTAAGGTTTAAGAATTTGCTTGATGAATCAATTGAAGTGAGCAGTCCCAAAAATGCAGTTCTGAATTTAATCAGGAAGATGAATCCGCATATTTTTGTTCACTCCGTGGTAAATGGATCTTATAATGCCCCTTTCTTTGTCACGCGCTTCCGGGAGGCACTGTTCCATTATTCTTCCATTTATGACATGTTTGACACTCTCGTTTCCCGTGAAAATGAATGGAGGTTGATGCTTGAGAGAGAATTTTTGGGTCGGGAGATCATGAATGTTGTAGCCTGTGAAGCTCTTGAAAGGGTTGAGAGGCCAGAGACATACAAACAATGGCAGGTTCGGAATACTAGAGCTGGTTTTAGGCAGCTACCACTGGACAAGGAGTTAATGGCCAAATTTAGGGGCAAGTTAAGGGAATGGTACCACAAGGATTTTGTCTTTGATGAAGATGGCGGTTGGATGCTTCAAGGTTGGAAGGGTCGCATTTTGTATGCTTCCACTTGTTGGGTGCCAGCATAACTTACGTCACTCAACTCTTATTTCAGAACTCATTCTGGATACAAGGTACGATTCTAAGAATCACTCGGAAATATCTAATCTTTTCACCTTTAGTATAATCCTAGCTATGCGTAGCTGTTACCAGTGTTTAAACAGCATATATATATGTTGTAACAATGAAAAGCTAATTGTGTTCTTTTGATGGTTTCAGGCCACCTTCAGCTGTTGTGAAATTTGATGAAGAATATTATTCTTCCTTCACAGGTTTGCACCCAGTGATCCTGTCTGTATAATAGTGGCGAATTTCCTCCCAGATTAGCATCAAATCCTACAAGGATTAGGACAACAACATTAGTTGTAAAAATGTTCTTTACGATGTTTTTCTTTCTCTGACCGTCTTGATATCTTGTATCGCGGGACAAACTAGCGACTGATTCTATTGTTTATTAATGGATGACTGTTTCATTTACTTCTGCAGTTACCGTTTTTTCTTCTTGTTTTTCGTTGAAGTATGATGTTAATTCAGCAGTTTAACCTTCCACTTGTAAAGAACAACATTAGAACTAAGGAACAAATAGAAGTTTTAATGTCGAAATATGGCTCTGCACTTTGCTCCATTGGAAGAGAGTTTGGTATCTATCCAGCAATTACTTAATTAGCTAAAGTTTTACTTTGAAGATGCTGACTTATCTCAATTTCTCAAAACGCTTAAACTTGCACCAACTAAAACACAGTTTGGACATTCTTAGAGAAAGTTCAGTACCAACTTTTATTGAATGCCTTTCGGTTGAGTAATCTCAAATATTTTTCAATTGAGAGAAAGTATATTGTTGTGTAAAGGTAGACCTTTGAAGCTTCTTCCACTATTAATGCTTATTTCCTTTCCGATAGAAACTTCCTACAGTTTCCATGTATGAAGCTTTTTACCCATTAAGTCCGTGCTATTCTAGAAACCACTGTTTGCAGACATTGGACACCATACGTTATTTGTTCACTTTTAGTCACCAAATAACAATGGGATCAAAACGAGAAAATTGACACTAAATAAAGTAGCTTCCACCTAGGGGAATTGGAGGTGCGGGAAAATAAGCTTTTACATTTAATGCTGAAAAGACATGATTTTGCGATTTTGAAAGCAATTTAAATTTCAACTTGAAAAGTTTGAGCAATCTACAGTTTTTGTTTTCAATTTCAAGGAATTTAGAATGGCCAGAGCATTTATTTTTTCCTATAAAACCTCGTCAATACTTAGTAGTTTATAAGTTTCATCACTTTGTGACTACTTCACTAGGAAAGTCTTATTAATCTCTATATGATGAATTTTAAATATAAGTGAATTTCACAAAAATCAACTTATAAAATAAGATTTATATTTATTTATATATTACAAAATTGTTTTATCTTTAGTTAATGTAAAACTTTCAAGATATTGAACTCTCTAACCAAATATGCTAAAGTTTTTTTTTACTTGGTCGGTGCAAAGTAACAAATATTTTATCAATAAAACAATTATTAATTTTGAGTGTAAGTAGAAATTAATTCAATGCAGAGTAACATATACTTTATCAATAAAACAATTATTAATGTTTAGTACAAGTAGAAATTAATTCAATTTAAACAAATAATAAAGTACAAGATAGGAAGAAAATTGAAATAAAACTGTAGACGCAAAATAAAATTTTTTACGTGTATTCAAAATTTGTGACATAAGAGAATAAGAAAAAAATTTAAATTATATTAATTTTTAATTGGATGAAATGTGGTGACAACGCACATAACAATAAAAAAAAATTTACATTCAATTTTAATTAGGTTTAAGTTTAATTTAAGCTAAAATCACTCATTAAAAAAAAGGTGAAGATGAAGAGACCATGCAACAAAAAGGTAAAAACAATGTAGATTTATATGATTTTACGAATGTGTTACTAATATTCAATAAATCTTGATTATTATAAAGATATCTATTCTTTTTAAAATAAAACTCAAATGTTTGATAACATAGGTTATCATTGGGTCATAAAATAAAATCATTCAAAATAAAAGTGAACTAGTTATAATATAGACATGTGAAAATTATAAATATTAATTTTGTTCATTGTTACACATTTATTATCTCATACATTTTCTAGACATTTATTATCTCATATATTTTCTAGTTGACTTGATTGTATTTTTATAGAGATTTTTTTATTGTTCTAAGACATTTTGACTTTAGAAGAAAGAAGAGAAGATATCTCGACAAGAAAGATATTTTGAGGTCATGTGAATATCATTTTTATCTTCTGTACAAATGTTTGACAATTGTAGTAAAGTCAGAAATTTTTTTCAAAAGTGGCCACATAATGTACAAAAAAAACGCAGAGGGAATAATGAATGACATCAACCAAAAGAGATATTAAAAAAACCACGTCAAGGAAGCAACCAGGTAACATCGTGGATGAGACCATTATCAATGTTAGAATAAACACAGTCCAATCTTTCATAAACAAGAGGGGGTGAATTGGTTGTTTTCATAACTTTTGTTGTTTTTTAGTTTCAAAACCACTTTGCAGAAAATATTTGATCAATTGATGAAGAGTATGTGATGCTTAGTAATTTTGATCTTTATATAATACAAGATGTGAAGAGATAATGAAAGAGAAGACAAAACACAAAAAACTTTGTACTAGTTCAATTCTTTAAGAATCTACATTCAGTTTCTAACAATCTTAACTAAAGGTTTTCACTAGAATAACAAAAGTAATATTACAAAAATCCTCCTATGCAATATCTACAAACACGATACACCAAAGACTTTAATGTACTTCAAGATTTTCTACAGAAGAAAATATTACACACAATTCACTAACTTTATCACCTGCTCAATGATAAGAACACACCAGAAAATCAATTATGTAAAGAAAAATTAGAATAACTACACATGTTTTGTGTTGGTGTTACAATTTTAACTTAAGCCAAGTCAAGATACACTTGAATCAACATAATCTTAATTAATCTTGATATTTACTAAAGAAACACATAAAAATTGTTCCAAAAAGCTCCCATCACTCTTGCTCAAATTTTGTAAAAATGAAATTGTTCATTTTAAAATCAGAATTTTGAATTTTAAAGTGAAAACCAATTCGAGTAATTTTATCGACTACGTTACTAAGGTAATTGATTAAGTTTTGATTTTCAGAAAAACCTAAATCTTTATGTAAAAATCGATTATATTAATGTTATAATCGATTACTTCGTAAAGATACAGAAAATCATGGGTAGGTGAATGTGATTCGGCGGCAGATCTTCATTTAGTTCTCAGTCTCTTGAATTCTCTACTTTATACATATTTTGACTATAAAAGAAAAGAAAAGAAAATGTTGATCTTTTACCAATACTTCAATTATTTATAGCGTTACATTAGCATAATGCATATATGTTGGACCCTACTTCTATTTAATCTCATGAATCAGCCGACAGCACAGTACTAGTTCCTTCAAAATGCTTTATTTTTCATCGTACAAACATAAAACAATTAATGCTTTTAAGCTTAACTCTTTATTTAATTGATTCTTATATTTAATAAAATTCCAAATTTACAAATAAAATACTAGGACAAATTTTCATCTAATTAGCACCAAAATTATTAATAACAAACAACTTCTAATAATTTTAATTTAGGTAGAATATAATTTATAATTATCCTTTGTACATCAATAGTTTACCAAATCTTATTAAAATAAATATTAATGTGATTCTTAAAAAATAAACATGTTTTTGTTTTTGGTTTGATTCTGATAGATTGGTTGCGATTGTTTATTGAGCATCACTTTGTGCCGTCCCATGATTGGTATGATTCATATTTTGTTTCCACTAACTTCTTCTCAGTGCTGGACCACACATTCTGATCTCATCATGGAGACAATGCATGCATTTATATCAAACTTTTGAAAATTCTATGAAATTTTAATTAAGATTTTAAATAACATGTTCAACTAAAAATTTATAAAATAAACTGATTTAAATATTTTTATAAAATATTTATGTTGATCCAACTCACTTATAAGCTGACCTAATAAGTTAGTCATTACTGTTATCAAATATATTCACGAACTAAATATAATTGAGATGAAATGCATTTTTTTTTTCAAAATAAATTGCACTTAAAATTATTTAAAATGATGAATGGTAAATAAAGAGATAAATGTATAAGAAAATATAAAAAAACTAGAAAAGACAGACATTAGATTTCACTTGCACTGTGAATAAGGTTTTAATTTATTTTGTGGGTCTTATTATATCACATTATTTTTAAAATTTCTTTAATAATTTTATTTCAATAAACGCGTGTACTACTAAAAGACGGGTTAATAAATGATTCCCATCGATTTATTTTTAAATACCTTTTACATTTTTAATTGATCAATTAAAATATATAATAAAATAAATTAAAATAATTTTTATTTTTATTTGGATTAAATATTTTTTTGTGTTTAAATTTTGATGTAAAATTAAAATTTTGTCTTTATTTAGATATATTTTTATTTTTAAATATTAAAAATGAATAGATATAGTTTTATCAATTTAGTAATGTTGATTATTTTTAACGTGTTAATAGACTTTTAGTACACTAATAATATTTATATCGAAATATGTCAAACAGTGTAAATTAAAACTTTTAATACATAAAATAATAACGTAACTAGATCATAAAGACTGTTTTTACTTATTTTTAAAATTCAAAGATTGTAAACTCTATTAAAATTTGAGATAAAGATAAATTATAATTTTATATTGACTTAAAGGCTACAAACAAATTTAACTTTTTTATTTATTAAATTACTTTTTTATAAGTAATAATTGTAGTTTTTTAATTTGTAAGAGAAAGTAATGTAACAAAATATCTCTTAAATTAGTTTTTAAAAAGAATTATGATTAAGATCTTTGGTCAACTTACAAAAAATTAATATCACTTCTAACACAATCTTAAAATAATAATATCATATATTTTTTTTAATTATAAGATATTTAACTTTTTTATGTCTAACATGAGACTTAGTCTTTCACTTTTGCATTCTCAACATATCTAATATAACTCTTTTATTTGAGAGTAAAGGATTAAACATAATTATATTTGATATAATTTGTTAATTGTTTAACTTAGTGGTGTTAGGTGCAGTCCATGTTGTATTGTAGGACACATTATTTGAGGTATTGATTTGTTTAATTTTGGTGTCCCATTCCACTCTAGATGAAGCACCTTTAAGAATAAAAAATAATAGTCAAGATCGAGTTTTTGTCCAGATTCTTAGGTTATATCAATGATTCAATAAAGGACCCAAAGTGATTGCTTGGAGTGTTTTCAGTATGGATAATTATAGCTACATATTATAATTCTAAAGTAGATTTCGATTCATTTCACAAAATAAATGTAGATTCCATTCATTGCAAAAAGGAAACTGCTATGTTGGAGCCATCCATGATTGTTGTTTTAGCTTTCAACTAGTTTTAGTATTTAACTCAATTCCAACAAAAATTATTGCTACATATTATAATTACAGTGTACATGCATTCTTTTATAAAAAGAAAAAAGGAAAAGAAAAATTCAACCAGTATCAACACTTAGAAGTAGACTTTAAGTCTAATTCAATCCCACAAAATCAGCTTGTAAGATAAGTTTTGCACCTCATTTATATATATAGAAATTGTCTTATCTCTAGTCGACGTGAGACTTTCAACAATATTATTCCTGGGTTTTTTACTAAAATTTGTCATTTTCCTATAAAGAAAACTAAAATAAGAAATACAATTATCATTATAAATTAAAAAAGATTAATATACATATTTATTTTTATATAAATTATGTATATTTCTATGCTCACTTATTTTTTTTTCTTTTAAACAAACAATCATTTTAGGTTTAATTATTCTTTTAGTTATTATTTTCTTCCAAAAATATAATTGATATGTTGTCAAAGTCCACGTTAAAGGACAAAGAACATGAATAGAGTATGTATTCAATTGATAATAGTTTTTAGAGTTTATCCACCATATATTAGCATCGGAAATCAAATGGGATAAGATTAGGTTATAACACACATGAATTTTGTGAATAGGTCACAAATATAATTTACACGAATTTTAAATCCGACCATGCATATAAGTTTATGTAATGTTATGTTATATGTCTGACTCGATTACTTTTGTGGTATTGGTATTGGGACAAGTCCTTGTTTGATCAATAAAATATATGCTCCATCAATTATATTTGAATATTTGTATCATATTTTCATTTATTTGGATATTTTCATATTAAAGAATTAATGTTGAAAAGTTACATGTAGCATGCATCTTATTCTTAGTCATCTTTTGGAACTCAAGACTAGAAGACTATTTATGATATGAATTATTTTCAATTCGCAAAATAAAATGATATTTTAGTGGACTAAAATAAAATTATACTCACACAGTGGATCAACTTAATAACAAAAATATATAACATATGACTTGGAATACACTAACAAATTGACTTTTTTTTTTTAAAAAAAGAAATACTTCTAACTTAAGAAAAATATCAACTTGGAAACTAACCGTACAAACATAACTTCTTTCACACTTCACACTTATGTTTATTACCCATTAAACTTAGCAAAAATAATTCAAACATATAAAAATATAAAGAAATAGTTTTTTTAAGTCTAATTCAAACTCTCAAAATTTTTGAAAAGTAAAGTTTGCATTCACTTATACATTATAAATTGATTTTATTCGATGTAAGACTTCTAGCATATCTTTTCATGTCGATGCATATAAGGTAAGAATAAACATTAATGAGTGGTCTAAAAGCGACCAAACAAACAACAAATTTTGTTAGGATAGATTCTAATACATAACTCTGATATCAGGTTAGAAGTAGGTTTTAAGTTTCACTCAACTCTACCAAATTGATTTATAAAATGAAATTCACATCTACTTATATATTATAAATTAATCTTTCATCGTTCGATCAATATAAAACTTTCAACAAATATTTTAATTTTATAAAAAAAAACTATATACATCGAATGTTTAAACTATAAGTCTCCCAAAACTCGAGATAAGATTATAAGTGTATATGTGAAATTTTTTCTTGAAATTGATAAAGAAAAATCTACCATTTTGTTCCATCTAGCTGCTACTTTAGTAACTGGTAAGTTTTGGTTGAAAATTGTGGTTCAAAAAATTATTCCTTGCAATAGTAGGCATGGTATAAACATATTAAGAGATAAACAAAAGGAGAAACAAAAGGAAAAATAAAAAGTCAATAGAGAAACTTAAAACAGGGGGCATGTATCTGGTTTTATAATATGGTCTATCAGGACATAAAACGACGTGGTTGAAGTTTCAAAGGAAGTCATATTAAGAGATAAACGTCTAAATCATTACGTCATCATGCATACATAGAAAAAAGAAAAAGTTCCCTTTGAATGTTCCCACTTTTTCAATTTCACATATCATTCTTGTCAAACAATGCTTTCTCCTTTGCCTTATATGTTAAGGACAATTGGATTTACATCATGGGAACCAAGAAAACATGTTCACAGAGAATTATATATATATATATATATATATTGCATTACTTCAGTATTTTTTATTTATATATTGGTTTAATTAGTTGGATGATACTCATCTTTATTCATATGTGTCAGTTTGGTATCCACTTTTAGAAAGTGTCTTAATCAGGTCTCTTTCAGACAAAAATTACTAAAGTCGTTAACTTAATTCATGACTTTTATCACTAAATTTTGATATAAATATCAATACTTAATTTTGTAAATCATTTTAAATATCAATAATGTTAACAGTGTTAATAAGTTTTTGCTAAAAGGATCTAATTTAGGCATCTTTTCAAAAGTTTAGACTCACTTAACATATTTTTAAAACCAGATACCAAACTGACACATTTAAATGAAAGTGGATATTATCCGACTAGTTAAACCAATTTTTATCCTAATGTTTCATTTTTGTTCTTTTGTTTATGAAGAAACATAAAAAAAAGTTACTGTAGGTTGTGTTGAATGCCTCGAGGTCAAGGATTAACTTATATTTGACCATGTATACTTTTGACCAGTACTTTGTTTATTTGTTTTTTTTTTATTCGAACCCTATATTCATAGAATGGAGACTTGATAACACAACTGCACTTATCTCCCGTGCGGGTGATAGAGACTTGATAATCCAACCACTAATATATTTTACAATAACCAATGTTGAACAATCAGGCGTTGAAAACTATATATGATTTGTTTTTTTAATACGTATTTATATTTAAATTATTAAATATAATTTATTCTACAAGATACTTGTTTTGCATTTCAAAATAAAAATCTAAATATAATTTCTTAAACGAAATTTTGATTATTAAATGTCATCTTACAACTATTTAAACAAATACTTAAAGAGTTTATTTCGGTTCTACTCAACATGTGAACTTGCAAAATTCTTATAACTTTGTAGTTTAGGTTGAATAGTTGAGTTTGATTAAATCTTTGTAGTTCATCCAATTACAAATTTAGTTAGTATTAGGTTCAAGATTTTTAATTTTATAATAAAATTGACCCGATCCCTCTAAATAATTAAAAAATAATTTTTGCTGTGATGCATATATTATAAGTATTATTTATAATTAAATTTAATTTAACTGGGCTTTTAAAAAAAATCATCTAATTAAATTTATTTGGATTTGGTCAAAATTTATATTAAATTATCTTTATTGTTATTGCATCTTTATTGGTAAAAAAAATTATCTTTTTATAGTATATTATGTTATTGCACTTTTTTGCTGTTGTTTATCTCTCTTATTATCTTACTATTGTAGTGTTAAAGTTTTCTTTGTTGTGTCAAAAAAAATTCTTTATTGCATGACTTGGGGATCAAGTTGCCCATACGTGCACTTCTGACTACATCACGTATGATACGTGTGAGTTTCTTTTTTATTAAATACGCTTATACAATAAAAAACATGTGATTGTTTGGAAAAAGAATTTTAACATGATTTTAAAAAATTAAAAAATTTAGTAATAAAATTATTTATAATTAAATTTTTTTCATTTTTAAAATTAGTTTGGATGATTGAAATATCTCAAATTTTAATTTTATTGTTTGAGTAAAATTATTAATTTTTATTTTACGGTAAACTCAATTTTATTTTTGAGTTTAACTTAACTTAGTTTGTTTCATCTTTGATATGTGTCGACTTTCAGCTCTATCTCGGTATTTTTGACCTTCCGCCATAGTCGATCTGACTCAAATTTTTGACTCAAATTTCATCTTTAGTCAGTCCGATTTAAGCTTTCCTCAACGGCTTAAGCTTCTTTCTGAAGAGCTAGAATTTTTTTATTTTCTTTTTACCTTATTAGTCACTATATTTTGTATTCTTTAAGTTGAAAATTATGTCCGAACATTTTATTACAAAAATTAATTTGGAAAATTATAAAAAATTAAATTTTGTTGTTAGATATGATTTAAGAAGTACAAATTATTCTATAAATGTAAAGAAAAACACTTTTTAATTTAATTATACCATTTTCTCTATTATTATTTTTTATGATTATGATATATTTCGCTTTTTGAAAGAAAAAAAAAAGGTATTTCTTAATTATTATAGTTGTAATATAATAATATACTATATTAAATTACTCAATAATATATAATATTACTCAATCAGTAATAGTAGTTGTTGGGATAATCTAATTCTATAATGTCTTTATACATGATAGCTTTACTATTCTGCCTTCGTGAATTGTATAAGAATTACAATTTTTCAGTTTTTAATTTGTCTATATATATATATATATATATATATATATATATATATATATTAAATTTTGAATTTTTGATATGGACAGAAAGTTGCAAGAATGTAAAAATTTCATGTGAAACTAATCATACTAAATCATTATAATTAATTTTTACTTTATCTTATAACGCAAGAAAGAATACTAGTCTGCATTAAAAATAGTAACAAACAAAAGGTGCTTGGCGGCTTTGACCGTCCTTCACTCCTTCCTTGAAGCTTCCTTTCTACAAACATAATGCATCATTCTATAAACAAATAAATTCTATATAAGAAAGTTCACACACACATCATTCAACAGTGTCGGTTACACTTCTGTTACAGAAAATTGTCTGAGTTTACTAGGTTTGGTTTAGATTCGTCACAGTCTATACCAGAGTTATCTTTTTACTCTGATTCACCCTTTCTTAACATGTATCATCAATATCTCTAGGGTATTGTTCCCACCTTCTTCATCTTGTTTCTTCTTCTGTGTATTAAGTTCACTTCACAGTTTCACTTAGATTCCTAGTCAGATATTGTTGTCTAATCTTCAACATGCTTTCCACCAACTCTCTTGTGCAAAATTTTGGGGGTCCCATCTCTGTGTTTTCGGATCAGAACCTAGTTACGAAGGGGATTGAGTTAGATGATTCATCTTCTCCTTCTTCTGGTACAAGCTCAAGTGGAGAGCTGACAAAGTACTCCAACCACATCCTTAGATACATAAGCGACATCCTCATGGACGAGGAAGACGACCTGTTAAACAAACCCTGCATGTTGCAGGAATGTTTGAGACTCCAGGCTGCTGAAAAATCCTTCCTTGATGTCCTTGTTCATCACAGCCCTTCTTCTTTCAGTGGTGAAAGCATTGGCATCGCAGACTCTGATGAAAATTTTGGTCGCACTGTTAGTTTTGAGAGCAATGGCAGCTGCACCACTGATAATTCATGTGAGTCTGACTTGGTCAATGGTGGAGGTGAATTTGACTCTTCTTTCTTACCACAGCAAACCCATCATGTAGTTTATTCCCCAGATGCATTTAGGGTTCGTGATGGAACCTGGAATCTCTTTCAGTCTCATACGAAGCCGCTGATGGTGGAAGAGGGTCGTTCAACTTCAGCATCCAGAGAAAAGAGGAGCCATGAGATGAATGATGAAGATGGAAGAAGAGGAGGCAAGGTTTCAGCTGTGTTTTCTGACGAGTCAGAGTCACCAGAGATCTTAGACGAGGTGCTGCTTTGTCAAATTGGAAGAAGTGAATGTTCTTCTGAACCATCACAGGGTGTTGATTCAGGAGGGTCCAGTGGAAAGGGAGCACGCTCACGTTCAAAGAAAGGGTCCACCAAAGCAGGTACAGCTGTAGATTTATGGACCCTTTTAACTCAATGTGCACAAGCAGTGGCAAGCTTTGACCAAAGGAATGCAAATGACTTACTCGGCCAGATTAAGCAACACTCTTCACCTTTTGGGGATGGACTCCAGCGTTTGGCTCATTACTTCGCCAAGGGCCTTGAGATAAGGTTGTCTGCTGGGACCCCATCATACGTGCCACTAGAAGTGGCAACTGCTGCTGATATGTTGAAAGCTTACAAACTATTTGTCACATCCTCTCCTTTGCAAAGGATGTCGAATTATTTGACAACCAAGACAGTTCTTAGTCTTGTGAAAAATGAGAGCAGTGTTCACATTATTGACTTTGGCATTTGCTATGGTTTTCAGTGGCCATGCCTTATCAAAACGCTTTCAGAAAGAGATGGTGGTCCTCCAAGGTTGCGTATAACAGGAATTGATCTTCCTCGGCCAGGATTTCGGCCTGCGGAAAGGGTTGAGGAGACAGGGCGGCGTTTGGCAAACTACTGCAGGAAGTTCAATGTCCCTTTTGAGTACAATTGCCTTGCACAGAAATGGGAGAGTATAAAACTTGCAGATCTCAAGATTAACAGGAATGAAGTAACTGTTGTTAGCTGTTTCTACCGGCTGAAGAACCTTCCTGATGAAACTGTGGCAGTGGACTGTCCAAGAGATGCTGTGTTAAAGTTGATAAGGAAGATCAATCCAAACATCTTCATCCATGGGGTGGTCAATGGCACTTATAGTGCACCTTTTTTCTTGACACGGTTCCGGGAAGCGTTGTACCACTTCTCATCACTGTTTGATATGTTTGAGGTTAATGTGCCACGTGAAGATTCGCAAAGGTTGATGTTTGAGAAAGGGTTGCTCGGAAGGGATGCCATCAATGTTATAGCGTGTGAGGGGGCAGAGAGAGTTGAGAGACCTGAGACTTACAAGCAGTGGCAGATTAGGAACCTGAGAGCTGGGTTCAAACAAGTTAGTTTTGATCCTCAGCTGGTGAATTATGCGAAACAAATGGTGAAGAAGGAATATCACAAAGATTTTGTGGTGGCTGAGGATGGCAAGTGGGTTTTGCAGGGATGGAAAGGGCGAATTCTGAATGCCATTTCTGCATGGGTTCCTGCTTGAGAAATGTTCAGAAAATGTTTTGTAACTAGTAAATCTACTCCTATGTCGGTTAAAGAAAATGGAATAAACTACTCTTTGCAACTTCTTTCTCCATTTGTGTTTGCATTTTATATATTGCTATTTCGATTCACTTCCTAGCTGTCATGGCATGTCATTTCTTTTCTTAATGATGCACAGTTTACTACTGATAGTAAAAGACAGCAGGAGAAAAAAATAGAAAAGGACACCACAACGGGGAAATCGTAGTAACAAACCATAGCAGACGATACTCTCAATTAGGATTAGATAAGGATATCTTATTTAATTAGATAGGGATATCTCAGGCAGGGTTTGGTTAATAAAACCATTGTTTTTTAAAGGTTTAAGGAGATGTTTGCTGTCGATTAATATACCATGTTTTGCTACTGGTTACCTTCATATTTTGCTTACATCCACCTATGCCAACTATAATTGCAACATCACTCTGCACTTCTGACTCAAATCTCCTCATTGATGTTCACAGCATTCAATTTCATATTAAAGAAAAAAGAGAAAGGGAAGCTCAAAATTGTAGGGCTTCAGAAAAAAATGAACTAACAAATTCACTTGTTGTAACCACATTACATTTTAATATCACAACACATTTTAATAGCTAAAAGCACATTTCCAAAAGACCATTTGTTTTACAATTACAATGATACAAAAAAAAAAAAAAAAAAACACTCACGATGCTTTCTATTAGCCCGTTCATCTAAAAGTATTCCATCTATATCAGCAGGTTAAATCCTTAATCTTAAAAAGAAATTGCGAGGGTCTTTAAACTGATGGAAAAAAGGCCTGATAAGACCACAGCTACAGATATAAATGCCCAAGCCAGAAACAGAACCAAACCTAGCATATATGCTATCAAATAATCGACAACACTCATCTACTCTGATTGACTCTTGATGGTCTAAGAACATTCCAGTCCAGCTTATCTCCACCCGGTTTCTTAAAAGTGCCCAAACTAGAGCTTGGCACTGATTGCTTATCATCATGATCATTCTTTGGTGATTTGTTAGGATATTGAGCTTCACTAACTACTTCAGATTGTTTCCTTTTAACATTGCCGTTAGCCTCCACGTTCTTTTTGTTAACGTTGACACTTTCTGGACTTTCAACTGAAAAATTATTTTCTCTGAAACAAGGCAACCAGAACCAAATTAAAATTGAGTGATAATCTGAGGAAATAATTTCAATAGTTGTCCATTAAAAATGAATTGAGACGTTAGGGACAATGGATAGTAATAAACAGATAACATTTGGATCCATGATGAGGTAAAAATTAATAAAATCCACATGGTAGTTTAGACAAAGAAACCCACCTGACAGAGACGCTTTCATTTTGATTTCTAGACACGGTAGTTTCAGCTGCTGGCTGACGTAGTCTTGCTTCTTCCTCGTTTAATTTCTAAAATTGTACAGCCTTGGAATTAGAAAATAAAAAAGACATAGCACATCCAGATCAACAAGGTGAATAAAGAAATAGCTTTGAAATTTGATCTTCAACTCACATCAACAGAAGGATTAAAACTTTGAAATGACATTCGACCTTTAAGTGCTCCAGGATGGGGATCACCTTCCATTATAACAACACTACACATACGTAGAAAGCCAGGCAATTTTAATGTAAAACGTAAGGTAATATAAATAATTGAGCTGATGAAGACAGCAACAGCAGATAAGAAGCAATTATAAACCAAAGTAAAAGGAATATTTTGGCAGACACAATTTTTCAATTAACCTAGCTGTTTTATGGAGTAAAATACAGAAAGATTAATCTAAATCGTATAGGTAGGTTATATATGAAACAACACTAGATATACCCATCTATGACACCCAGATACTTAATACAATATGCGTATGATACTACACAATTACAAGGACACACAAAATTCATCAAATTTCAAGAAACAATGCTGCTTTAATAAACACAATCTATCACACACATATAATAGAGAGAGATCTTTTAATGCGACAAATAATATTGAACATTATATCTCATCATAAATGGTTAAGATTAAAACACATAAATTACATTAGATTTTAAAAATTAATATGATACAAATTGCTTTATAAGGAGACTTGATAATTTCTTACTGATTATGCAACTATCAGTGGATGGTAAAAAGTAAAATTATAATCATAAAAAAGACCATAGTTACATTTACACACCTTTCCAATGCCCATATTAGAATATACTCTTTTCCAGATGAGCATGTCAGAAATTTTCCCAACCCATGACTATTCAAAATAAATCTTGGCTCTATATACTTACTATAGGTTAAAGGATATAGAGAAAGTGAATATAGTTGTTGTATCGGAGCCATATCAAGGTTATCAATGCCAGATGATGGTGAAAGGCAAAAAATCCAATACTGTATAAACAAGCAATTGCAGTCTATGGCACCACCATATCCCTTCACAAATTGCCTATATCAGAGGGAACTAAACACCACATTATTTATATCAGATAGTTATGACTAGCGCATGGATTTTGAGTTCCAAGCCTTAAGTAATACTGGTTGTTACATCACAAGTAATTGCTATGGGAAAGTCAACTTTCAAAACCATTTAACTGTCCAACCAAAAGGTTTAAGTCCTTCATAGAGAACCACTAGGCAGATGTAAATGGTTATTCAGAGAAAAACAAATGCCTAACTTCACAACACCACAATTTCAATTTCACTTCCAGAATGCATCATTCGTGACAAACAAGAATGGTAAGTTAAAGAATACAACAAAAACAAAAAGCAGCCTCGATGATAAGCAGTCCCCAAAACTCAATCCCTATAAATTATTTGAATTTAGGTAAGAGAAATACCACTTTCTAGTCACTGTTGTAGGAGTAGTAACAATACTGACATCAGGTTTGATCTCTTCTCTCTTGGTTTTCTCCTCCCTCACAGCCGCCCTTTGCATGAACTGCCCAACATCGAAACAGATACAGGGGAAGCATCATTAGACCCAAAACTTTCATATCTAATACTTAATCGAACAATCGAAGGTAAAATCTCATAAACAAATAATGAAATTCAACGAAAACGACAAAGAGGAACAATAGCGTTCCCTTCAAATTCTTTACTTTCAAGTTCTTCAACGTGTTCGAAAGCTCTCGCCTCGCCATTGCGCCTTCAACTCCCCTTTTCAAATTTATCTCTTCCTCCTCCTCTAAAGTCGACTACCACCACAACCACCACCGCAAAGTTAACCTAGTTTTTTCCAATTTGATAGAGTTGTTATTTCTTTTTTCTTGTCTCAGACTAATAGGGCTTTTGAAAACAAAATATATACTTTTACTTTTTTCACCCCCGCATAAATAAAAATAGGACAATGATATTTTAACCCACTTTTTTTTATCTACTTTTAACCCCCACTTCAATCACCATTAGATCATCACATCACATCACTAAAAATAATCCAAATAGATGATCTAACGGTGATTACAATACTGGGTTAAAAACAGGTCAAAAAAAATGGGTTAAAATATCATTTTCCATAAAAATATACCAAAAGACTCACTGTTCATCTTTCCCTTGTGCCATTCCCTCTCATTAAATTTACTTGTAATTTCATCAACAATATTAACAGTGGTAGCGTTCTTGCACAGGTACGCACCAACGCCGGTTGTTCCACCGCAATCGCCGGAACTGCCGTATACCGGCGGTGTTGGTGCCCCAAAGAAGAAGTCTTGTTCTTTTTGGAGGAAAAGAGACGGTTACTTTCCGCTTGATTATCTTACACTCCTTTTTATTTCTCTTCATAACCCTAATTAATATATATATATATATATATATATATATATATATATATATATAAATATATAAATATATAAATATATAAAGAGTATTTTCTTTTTTTTCATATTTTATAATTTCAACTTTATTTTTTATAATTTAATTATTTATTAAATTTCTAAAAATTAACGGTTATTTTTATAAATTTTTATAAAATAATTTATTTATTTTCTTTTTTAATTTTAAAAATTACTATTCATCAACAGTTATTTTTTTATATTTTTTTTTATATATTTTACTTTATTTTTTATAAATATATTTTTATTTTATTATTAATTATTAATATAATTCATAAAATGTGTAACCTTCTTATAATTTTATAACTGTTTTTAAGTATACACTTTTATTAGTTTCCGTTTTATATACTATCAATAGCAATAGCAAAGTGATTAATTTTTAATGTAGACAACTTTTTATCATTTTGTAACAACTTTTGTTTATATCTTTAATTAATTTTCTCATTCAAACTCAATTAACTTTATTTTATTAATTGTATTGTCTATGTAATTTTATATATGTTCTTTTAGACGGATCTTTTATTATTTTGATATAAATTTTAGTAATACGTTTTTACTTATTACTTATATCCATTCAAAATAATGTATACCAATAATAAAGGAAATATGTTTCTTGTTACTTTACTTGTGTACACAATTTATTATTATTTTATTATTTATATTCCCTGATTAATATTTTATATGTATTTTTTATTATCTATTTCTTTTTTAAACTTAATTAACTTTACTTTCTCTTATCCAAAATAAAAATCATAAAAATTAATTAAATGGTTTATTTTTGTAACCGTTTTCCTTATAGAATTTTGTATAATTTTAATAATTACTAGTTTTTTATTTATTTTTCACTCTTTATTGTGATAAAAAAAGAAAAAAAAAATATACATGCACCTATCCGAATATATTAATTGTTTTTTTAAATATGTTTTTGTTTTTTAATTTTGATTTAAAATTAGAATTAATCTTTTCGAAATTTTTTACCAATTTAGTCATCAATATTATTATAAATGATATGGATTTAGTTTTTTCTAACAAAAATTTATTAAGTTTATTTGACATTTCAAACACATTTTTTTAACTAATGTTAAAGCGAAAATATGTGAAGTGGTGTAAATAATTAAAATATCAACAAAATTTAACAAAATTTGGTTAAAATGATTAAATCTATCTATTTCAATAGTTTGAGACGAGGATAGACTAATTTCAAATTTCACTCAAAGTTAAGTAACTAAATATATATATATATATATATATATATATATATATATATATATATATATATATATTTACTTTTGTGGTAGAAAAATATTAATAATGATGGACCGATGTAAATATACAATACTTTTCCTTTTTAGACTTTATTTGATAATTATAAATTCTTCTGTAGTAAATTCCGAAATTATTCAATCTTTAATAGTGATAATAAGTAATTTGTTATTTTTTTATTAACTATTATTTATATTTTTAGGTGTGTAACCTTTGTTAGGTTGGGAATTTTATTCTCTGTTTACCAAATGTTTTTATCTTTATAGCAACATAGTTGATTTCCATGGCTTTTATTATCCTACAAAAATACTAAATTAAGTGACCAAGAGAAGAAAAACAACGTTGTAAAGTGATTAAAATAATGATGTTTTTGTGACATCCCATTTAAATAGATAAAATCTACTAAATAAAACATCACACAATCATAATAAAGAGCAATCAAATTTGGATCAACATACATAAGAACCCAACTGTTACAGTCATCCAAGAATGTACTTGCAAGGATTTCTAGGCATATAACCATGTCATAGCCAAAACAGAAACAACAAGGTTCACAGATAAACAAAAGAAGAACTCCTAGAGCGAGAGATTTCAATAGGCACTAGGGCCATAGAATGCTCCTGAGAGGCACACAAACAGGTCCCCTAAGCTGCACCACTGCTACCACCAGGCCTACTCCCAGAATTTCCTCCATCTGCTCCCACCAAAGGTGATCATTGTGAAAGAGAAAACGTAACAGGAACATAACAAAAAATGCAAGGGTAAGCTAATGTAATATGAATTTTATCAGGGTATAGCATACAAATATTTAAACAGTTCAATCATGCAGCACAGTAGGCACAGAGAATCTAATTATAACCAACACACTGGACACTGTGACTCAATTATCCGGATACATATACTAAGATCGGATTCACTGGACGCTTGCACTCGTGGTGGCCTCTACTGCTCTGCAGAGCCATTGCCAATGGGTTTCACCCTACCACGCACAAGGTTAACCTTCAAGCATCTAAGACCATTATCCTGCCTAAGACTAAGGCCTCCTGCCACTCTCACCACTTGGGTCAGATTGGTCTACCTGAGACTCACTGACCCTTTAGAGTTTCGAGATACGATCCTTACTTGAATCCATATCTTAATATATACACTACACGCCACCATGAAGTCTCCCCACGAGACTCATGGAATTACGCCTATCACATACAGTTTTCATGTCTCTCATACCACAACCACCACTTATCATCTCAACATTTAATTCTCATGCATGTTCTCAACCAACCAAACAAAATTCCATATATTACTCATGCTAACATACAACTTTCAGTGTACACAACTCATACACACCGTAATCATGCACGTTTGAGATAAATAACCATACTCAAGGGAAATAGAAATATAAGATATAAATCTGCGCTATTCTCACCTAGGCTAGAAGTCCTCGCCTAAGCCACAATGACTCTCTCGCTTAGGCTAGACCTTCTCGCCTAGGCGAGACCTGTAACAGTGGCACCCAACGAGCATCTCGCTTGGGCGAGACTAGCTCGCCTGGGCGAGATCGCCCTTCGTCCAAAAATCAAATCCTTCGCCTGGACGAGGACGCGAGCAGGGCACACCAGGTTCTTCTTCGAGGACTCGCTTGGGCGAGTCACCCTCGCTTGAGCGAGACAGCGTGTCGCTCAAAACAAGAATCCTCCGCCTAGGCGAGCTGCTCGAACAGAACCTGGGTGAGTCTCAACTATTCTCGCCTAGGCGAGACGAGCTCGCTTGGGCGAGAATAACAGTACTCGCCTACTGTTACGCGCATGCAGTAGAGATACAACTCAAAAACAACAAACCAAAACGCAAACAAGCCAATTCATACCATCCAAAACATCAATCACGCATAAATTCATGGTACAGAACAAAAGCATGCAGAAATGGTTCTTAAAGACTCAAAACATAGCTTCCCTTACCTCTGTTTGAGTACCAAAAGCAAGCAGACCCTAACTAAGGGGGTATTACAGTTCTAGGAACTCGAGTAGAGCTGAAACATGAAGATCCAAACAAAACGACGTTAGGAATCTTAACCCTAACTTGACCAACGTGCTCAACAGCGAAAAAGGGTGAAGAAATTGACGAAAACTCTAGAGCTTGACTTACCAGGAGGTACGAGATGGGTTTGCTAGCTTGGAGAAGGGAGGAGATCGGGTGCCCTAGCAGAGCTCCTGTTTTCTTAGACTGTTTCTGAAAAGGGGACAAGAGACAATGAGAAGGCTGAGTGGGGTATTGGGGTCCTACTGTAGGGCTGGCCTTGGACCTACGAAGAGGCTAGACCCAACACACGAAACTGAAAATGGGCTTACAGTTTTTATATCCAAACTGTTATGAAAAAATATGTTTAATTTATAAATTAAGTTATAACATATTTAGTTTTTGTCTTTTATGATAGTTGATATAAAATATTCTTTTCAATAAATATTATATGAAAATTGTATTTTAGTTATTTTAGTTTATTATGAAATTTCATTTATCATATGAAAAATATTATACAGATTATTTGTTTGAAAGAATAAAATAAAAAACTAAATATTTTATAATTTAATTTAGAACTAAAACATAGAAAATATATTTAACCCTTAAAACAATATTATTGTCCTTCACTATTCAATGTTTAAATCTTGTACTTTGTAATCACTCTTCCTCTTCCACCAAATCCAATTACATGCTTGGCAACATGAGACCAAAACGCGGGGGTGCAGAGAGAATTATTTTCGGTGTATGAAGAAAAGCCCGCCTCAAACAGGCCCGCCCAAAAAATAATATTTCGCTTCGATCCGGCCCACGAGAGATAGATATTGCTCACAGAAAACGCGAAGCATTCCTAGTCCTAAACCTATAAAATGCTGTGTCCATGTTCTTCTGAAGCACGTAAGAGGTGTAATAACACTCGGAGTTCCCCACGCAACTTTTCTTGTATTTTTTCTCGTCATTCACCGTAGGTTGTCGTAACCTTCTGCAAATTGCAAAATTTCTCATCCGATCACATTTTTCATTGAACTGGATCGCGATTGTTGCAATTTGTTTGTGTTTGCTTATTTCTTTGTTAACTTCAGGTACACGCAGACTTCAAGTTGTCAAGTCCTCGAAATCTATGGTACGTTGATCCACTACTTTTGTTTATTCTTTGTGTTTTTGACTCTGCAATCGACAATGTCAATGACAGAAATTGTAAATTTGAATCAATTGGGAAATTGTTTCTTTTTAATCTTGAACTTCATCAGTGATCACTCTTTATCCTGATCGAGTCTTTAACATTGCGTGCCTTGGAACTTAATGGTCTAAGTGCTGACCTTTTTTATTCTTTGATCAAATAAGTGCGGATAATTTTCATGATCGTAGATATTTCTTTTCTTCTTTATGCTTTGAAAAAATTGCAGGCTTATCACGGAGATGATCGATATGCAACCTTTGAACAGTATTATCGTTGTTACCCTGTCTCCTTCATCGACAAGGTACGATCACTGATTCGGCCTCTGGCGGTCTACGATGCCTGTAATTTTTCTTGATAGTCGCCAGAGAGAAAATTTTTAAATTTGAAGCTTTTATTTTCTTTCCGCATATGTTAGAACTTCTCTATTCATATTGGTCCACGTATCCTTTGGGGTTTATATTTGTGCTTGTGTTAATCATCCAGGGTCCAATTGGTCTGTGGCCACTGGCTATGGATTGCTTACTATACCGGATTGTTAGTGACATTGGTGCATTTTTCATGTGCATTGATTGAGCTCCCTTTTTTTAAAAAAAAAAAACGTTTAAATCAGCATGTGATTCAAAATATTGAACTGATTCCTTAATTTCTTGATTATTTACAGTCACATCTGGAAAAGGGTGATAAAAGTATGTAACAACAACTTATATTTTACTTCTTTGATTCTAAACATGTATGGAACTTTCGAAACTTGAGTGTCCCTATAAGTTTTCTTATGACAATTTTTGTTTCCTTCAGTTATCATGCCTCCCTCAGCTCTTGATCGCCTCGGTAAGTAAACGTTTGTCTGATTTCAACTATTTGATTAATTTTTCCTGCCTGCTAAATTACTGGCTTATTCATCTACATGTTATCACGACTTTCTCTGGTTTTGTTTCTCAGCTTCTTTGCACATAGAGTATCCTATGTTATTTCAACTCATTAATCCTTCTGCGGAAAGAGTTACACATTGTGGGGTGCTAGAATTCGTAGCTGATGAAGGGATCATATATATACCATACTGGGTAGGTGGTACCTCTTCTTTTGTGGATCTTATTTTCTGTGTCATTTCTTGCCAATGAATTTTTTTCTCCTTTGTTTACAGTTTGTGATATTCTTTTGTTTTTGTTGTCAGATGATGAAAAATATGCTCCTCCAAGAGGGAGACCTTTTATATGTGAAAAACACCAACCTCACAAAAGCAACTTATGTGAAGCTGCAGCCTCACACAATGGATTTTTTAGATATCTCCAATCCAAAAGCCATGTTAGTATTCTTTTACAACATCTAGATATGCTTTTGGAAATGTGTCAATTGATATGCTCTTTCTTTCTCTTGATTATTCACAGCTTAGAGACTTCACTGAGGAGTTACTCATGCTTAACAACTGGGGACACTATAATGGTTCAATATAACAAGAAGGAGTATTACATTGACATTGTTGAAACTCGACCCTCTCGTGCAGTTAGTATAATTGAAACTGACTGTGAAGTTGATTTTGCTCCGCCACTTGATTATGAAGAACCTAAGAAACAAGCCAAAGTTGACAGGAGAAGACCAGAGGGTTGGCTTTCTATGCTCTTTTGAATTTGCTCATTTTTATATAGTAAAAAGCTTCATTCGCAGTTTATGATTATATTCTTGGCATTTCAGTTGAAGATGAGCAGCCAAAAAAGATTGCCCGGTTCAATTCATTTTCTGGTTTTTCAAGACGCTTGGATGGTAAAGCCTCGTTGGAACCAGTTGAACAAACATCCCTTCCGGAGTTAGAGCAGAAACAATATGACAAAGAAATCAATAATTCAGACTCTAAGCCAACAAATACTGCCTCTTATGGAGCTTTGGGAAAGCTGGAGTCAAATGCAACTACATCTAGCAATAAAGCAACACCTAAGGTAGTTTTTAGCGGTAGGAATTATTTGATAGACGCGTTTCATTAACATGATACTGAGTTCAGACTCTTAGTCCTTTCAGAAATCCAACATGGCTTTTTTTTTTTTTAGGCTTCTCAAGAAAGTCAATGTGAAGACAAATCCCAGGAGGAAGAAGATCCAAAATTGAAACCTTTCATTCCCTTATCTGGTTCTGGAAGACGTTTGGGTGGTAAAACCTCAGCACACCCAATTGAAGTAGCATCCTTTCCTGAATTACATCAGAAAGAAACTGACAAAGGAATGAAGGATTCTGATTCTAAGCCAGCAAATATTGCGTCTCATAAAGCTTCTGGAAAGCTTGTGTGTGGGATAAATGCAGCTTCATCTAACTGTCAAGCAACATCTAAGGTAATTCTTAGCAGTAGCAATTTATGGAGAGACAAAGAAATGCCATAAAAATTCTATGATTCCATTTAACCAATTTTTCTTTGATTTTAGACTTCTCATGAAAACAGAAATCAAGAGAAATCTTTGGAGGAAGAAGATCCAAAATCCAAGCCTTTCATTCCATTCTCTGGACTTGGAAGACGTTTGGGTGGTAAAGCCTCAGCACAACCAGTTGAAGAAACATCCCGTCCAGAGCTAAAGCAGAAAGAAACTGACAAAGAAACAAAGAATTTTGATTCTAGCCCAACAAATACTGCGTTGTGTAAATCTTTTGGAAATCTTGTGTTTGGATCCAATGTAACTACGTCTAGCATTCAAGCAACACCTAAGGTAATTCTCAGTAGTAGCAATTTTCTTGATAGACAGAAATGTCATAAAAAGTCTATAATTTGTTTACAGGATGCATTTTCTTTGTTTACATGATGCAGTCTATAATTTGTTTACATGATGCATTTTCTTTGTTTACATGATGCAGTCTATAATTATGCATTTTCACTTCAGAAGTCCATCTAACCACTTTCTTTGTTTTTAGTTTTCTCCAAGAAACAAAAGTCAAGAGAATTCCCAAAAGGAAGAAGAACTAAAGTTCAAGCCTTTCACCGGAAAGAAGCATACGTTAATGGATTGATCTCATTGGCAATTTTGTATTGTTTTCTTTTGATAAACGGAATATTGGTTGAACACATTGGCTAAGCTTAATCCATATTCATGCTATATATGTAATATAAGATGTAACCTCGTGGAACCAGAAATTACTCCAAAAGATTGTAATTACATGATCATGTAGAGTTCTCAAGAGGATAAACTGAATTCTTATTTGATTTATTTTGCCGATATTCGTCTGCCACTGGTAGTATTTAATGCTACAGGCCTCTTATTTTCTTTTATCAGTTTTTTTTTTATGCAAAACATTTCTTAAATTATACGATGCCCGCATATGATTTGAGAAGCCCTACGGAGGGAAGAATCTAGTTGAATGGAATTTGTATAAAACAGTAATGGAGATAATGTATCCCGTAAAAGTAAGATGCTAACAATGCGCTAAGAAAATTGTGCGAGAAGCACAAACAGCAGTCATGTTTCAAGTTCGTAATCTCAGCCATTCCGGTTAAAACCGACAGAGAAAGAAATGAAGAACTATAAAATTTAACCCAACAAGCTAAAGATAAAAAAAGTTAAATTGAAACTACAATTTGACTTTTATAAACTCTTCCGTTTAACGTAGTTAAAAAACCACAATTTATAAGAATTTTAGTACAAGAAAGAAAAAAACATTTTTGTTCAATTTTTTCATAAGAGTTTTGTTTAATCAATCGGTTAAGCTCGACATCAATAGAAGTAGTAATAACATACATTATGCATCCTTAACACATGATTAAGATTTGTAAAAATGTGTAATAAAAATCATCAAATACAAATTCAGACAATTGTAAAATGTATTCGCAAGAATTTGTCTATTATTAGCATTTCTGTGTGGATAATAATCACACATTTCTGTAATTTATGGATTTTTGGCGTTAAGGGTTGCACGCAGATTATAATTGAAGCATGGTTCTCTTGGGAGTTTTCGTCTGTCTTCAAAACATACTAACTTTGCCTATTGTTTGAAATAAATATATAAAATTCTCCAATAACATTAATCAACATCAAACCACAGTACAATACCAGAGACCACAAATTCTCAGAACTTGGAAGTGTAAGTTAAGCTACTACTGATGTCTCAATCGAAACCTTTCTAGAACACTCCACACTTTCAGGCTTCTCATCGCTTTCCCACAGTTCCGGAAATGCCTCCTTCATATTATGGATGCTCTCTAGGGCATGATCCACTCCCGTAGTTCTAACAGAATTTCCCACCTGCATGCATGCATGTCACATTGGATAATTCAACAACTGTATAGGCTTCCTATTACATGTTCATGAGTATTCATGATGAATTTGTGAGGCTACTATATGCCGTTTGAAATCACTACCACCAGAAAGAAAGAAAAAAAATACTAATGTTCTATTCTATGACTAGTGTTATGTTACTGACCAAGACTGTGTGAAGGCCTACGGATTTGCCCGATTGTAAATTGCGGAGACTGTCATCAAAGAATAACTGGAAAAGTAAAACAAAGTTACAAAATTTAGTTTGTAAGAAAATGCACATAATCAAAAAACTGATAAGTGGTATTCTTAGATGCAAAAGACACAAAACAGAGGTCAAATTAGGATTAGAGAGAGAAGGGAAAAGAAATGGGCAAAGGATTGGTGATCTTACTGTCCTTCGAGGGTCTATATCTGCCATACTGAAAACCTTTTCAAATGAATCTTGAGAGGGTTTGCATACAACCGGGGTCCTCGGAAGCACTACATCAGAATCAGGACTATGAATGTATTCATAAAAATCAAAAACCCCAGTGGAATTTGGTTTACATTCACTGCCATCTTCATTGGAGGAATTCAGGGTCTCAAAGCATATAACTCTTTCAAAACAATCCTCCAATCCAAGCCTGCGAAGCACTCTACTAGCATGGGCCTTGTCTGAGTTCGTAAAAATCTTGCAAAAAAAAATTATGACAGCAACATTATGCTGAAGATATATTTATGAATCAGGTTCTATTTTGTTCATTATGAAATAAGAGCAAAGAAACTCACAATTTTTCTAACAGGCAAGCTCAGCAAAACTCCCCTCAGAACAGGGTCAGGTTTCAGTATATCATATGGCAATCTACCATGAACAAAGCTGCTCAACACAAAGTAGTCCTCGGTGCTTATTATATTTCACATGATTTCTAACTACTACCAAAAAAAATCGAAAAATGGAACAAATCTCGGATGGTAGAGATAGTTTACCTATGAAAGTCATCATAGTCAAAGTCATAGCCAATAGCCTGATGAAAGAGAAAGCAAAAACGATTGGGATTGATTCGTTAGCATTACATCTAAATAAACAAATAAAAATGCCTTTTAACAAACAGTAAAAGTGCAATTACTTGCACTTATACCTTGAGACCAGCCATGGTTGTACCATAAGTCTTATATAAAGAAAAGCACAATTCAGGAACTTTAGCCTCTGGTATCCCGAGCTTTTGAATCATGTACTCTGCACAACCCATTGAAATAAAGAAATTCAGCGAAATCCCCACACATTAAAGTGATGACATATTCAATTCGGTGAAGTCATTACCCTGGATATTTTTCCTCACTTGCTCAGCCAATCCAGAACTCAATGGATAAAGGGTATCATCAAGATCTGAAATTAAGTTATCAACATTACCATGGCAGACAATGAAGCCTGCAATTAAGAGTGGGAAAGTGACCAAGAATAGTTAAGGCTTACCAAATAAAAGACAATCGTATTTGGCATTGGAAATCCCCTGGAACTGATCACCGTTCTCCATTTCAGACTCTAGCTGGCTCAACTGCACGCAAAAGAAGGAACCATTGCAGTATGTTAAAGTAACGCTACACTAAAATGTGAAGAAAATCTAGGTATTGTACGGATCATCACACTTACCGCGTTAGAAATTGTGATGGCAAGAAGAAGATGCAGATAGTAGATAAGAAAGGGTGGGAAGAGAAAAAAATAGAATGGCGTCAAGTGGAAGCGATTTGTGAGATTTGTGACGTGAATAATGGTGATTGTGTTGAAAGGTTAATGTATGCATAAAACTAGAAAAGTAAAAGAAATCTCAAAGGTGTTGGGAACATTTATGACATGTACCACGTTGTCCATTCCCATGATGACACGTTTCTGTCTTCAAGATCTAACACGCATTCCACTCTTTGATCTTTACTTTCTTCGTACGCCCCAACTACGGGTCAAGAAGACGCAGGTTTCCACTTTCGGCTCTGCTCTCAAATCAATAATAATAATAATAATAAAATATATACATATAAGAATTAGTTTTGTTCAATTTTTACTTAACCCACTGCGCAAACACATCATAAAAACAGTACCCATGTTGTTGGTGCAGTTTTTGCACAGCAAGCCCAATTTTAGATTTGTCGGTGCATCGCGTAACGCTATGTATACATATAAATGTAAATACCAAACTGAAATATTCATGTCATCAACAACATTTATTTCACATAAAAATATATTGTGTAGTGTGAACTTGGGATGTATTCAGCCAAGTGACATAGCAGGGAGGTATGTTGTGAAATCTGAAGTGCTGGTGGGATGTACTCAGCCAAGTGTCACAGCGAGGAAAGACGTTGTCCAAGTTAAGGTGTGTTTGATGATGGAAGGAGGGGCAGGGGGAGAAAAGGTTGGACCCAACTTGGTGTGGGTGGCCCAGAACATCCTGACCCAATGGGCCGTCTACATCTAGGATTAGGGGTGGAAAGGCAAGGATCCTCCCAATGCTGAGGTAGGTAATATATAGGTCCAAGTGCAGCGGCTTAATATTGAATGGAATATGAGAATGTCTGGAATAATTACGATGTATGATATTTATTAAATTCCTCCATATTTATAATAGGAGGAAAAGCACCTTGAAGGTAGTAAAGATGGGAGTGATGAGAAAGTTTGAACCCACATCTCCCTTCTTGTCATTAACCACTAAACCATATTATCATTTCTTATATTATAATCAATTTGTGTTGAGGCATAATCGAATTTGGTCATAATTAATTAATTTTGTTTGTCACTTTTTATTTTCTTAACATTCTATATGCTAGTCATTCATTAATGTTAAACATGACATGCGTTTCTCCCACCACATTCATACTTCCATGAACGTTAATTATGATAATCTATGTAACATATGCACAAGAACCAAGAAGTAAAAATCTTTAAAATGAAAAAAAAAATCCTTTTTGTCTTTAATTAATCCAATGAAACAAAAATATATTGTCCAACATTCTTGCGTGGTTGTCATAACATAGAAAGTGCAGCAGAGAGGAGGCTCTTGCAAAATGCAAATTCCTCTTTCATCTCATTTATTAGCTCCACGTGTTAGAGAGTATTGCCACGTGTCTCTCCCACAACCACACCCACAAAACTACTCCTAGTGTCTTCCAGAACACCCCACCATAAATTCATCACTTTTTCAATTTTCAAAATTACCCTCTCTTCCTTCCTCTACACATTAATAAATATATAACTATAAATAAACCAAAAACCACTCACTACTACTCATCTTCCACTTGTTCAATTCTCTCTTATCAAACTTGTAACCATTTCATCACCACCAACATGAACGGTGCCGCCGGCGTTTTTGCAGAGGAAGAAACCCACGCCGCCGCCCGTTGTTCCACCCCCAACCGCTTGGACTGCCGTATACCGGCGGCGTCGGCGCCACCACCGCCGCCAAAGAAAAAGCCTTTCTCTTTTGGGAGGAAACGAGAGCCGCCAAAAAATGGTTACTTCCACCCGCCTGATCTCGACCAGCTCTTCTCTCTTGTGCTTCCAACTACAACTGCTTTTAACTGACACTCTTCTCTAGTTCTCTTCCACACCCAACTGTGTTTTTGTTTTTTTGGGTTGTGTTTTGTATTCGGAAAAGTTAATGTTGTTATATATGTGACCGGTGTAAATATATAATACTTTTCCTTCTAGATTCTGTTGTCTGTTACTACGGTTGGGTTTGTACAAAACATGCACCTCACTGGTCATGGGATTTCTATTTATACATAGCTCAAAGTTTCCTCACTTTGTACAACCTTAAACGGCTGGTTTCTCCTTCATTCTCTTGTACTGTTGCTTACTCATCAATTTTTTCTTGATAAATTCATGGAAGTTAGGAAATAAATAAATTTTGTATTTTAATCAAATGGGTAACTAGGTTTAATTAGTAATATTAATTATTAATTTAACTTCTATATATATTTTTATATTTCTTATATAGGAAAATATAGTCTCTTTTTTGTTAGCATTTTCTTTAAACGGAGTCTGGAATAATTGAGTTTCAATTATATAAGACAATTCAATAAATGAAATAAATATTACTAAATGATGACCATAAATGATTCACTAATGTAATAAATGATTTTCTAAACGATGGTAATAAATGACTCACTAAACTGCGATGCAATTCATTGTCTTTTAAATGATCGAAGCGAGGAGAGGATCACTAATGCTATAACTATAACCCGATGGGATAAATGACTCATTGTCTTTTACATTACTCTTTTGGTTTGGATTCATACGTGTATATTTTCTTTATTTTTATTTAAAAAATAAAGAATTTTAATTAAGTAAAAATATATAGGAATTATAAGATCAAATATTGTCACAGTCATTCTTTAATTATATTATAACATTTTAATTATGTTGATGTTTCGTTGTCCAATCTTTCATTTTTTATTTCGTCCAATGTATTCTTTAAAAATGTTAAAGAAGATATTAAAAAAATTTTGATTTTTTATTTCTTATTTCTCTCTATGTATTCGTTAAAGATGTTTAAGAAGTTTTGATGCTTAAGTTAGCATCATTAATAATAAATAAATGTGAATAATAATTAAGTTAGCATCATTAATAATAAATAAATGTGAATAATAAATAAATGTGAGAGAAAAATCAAAACTTTATTTTTATTATCCACATGTTTAGCATAATTTCATAAGACTTGTTTATTTTGTCACCATTTGCTACTTGTTTATCTTTGTTACCATTTGCTAAGTTGACCCATCATCATGATTTAAGATTTGTTCTGTAAATTCATATATTTGGATGGTATTTTATAACTTCTATAGTATTTTATTACTAAGATTTATTTTAGAATAATGAATATCCAGAAAAATCTTTAGTTTGCCACTCAATAATACGACATGGTAACCGATAACACACGTTACCAGTAGATATGAAATCAAACTAATTGTAAAATATTTTGAAATAATATCGAATCAACAATTTATTGATTAAGTTTTATATTTTCATATTTCAAAGGGTCTTATTTTAAATTAATATATTTATTATATTCTACTAAATTAAAAAGATTATATTGATTATATATAACTTCATTAAGTAAAAAAAAAACTAATACAAAAATTAAATTATTAATTAAACTTATATATCTAGTATTTTATGTATTTATAAAAGTTATTATATGTATCTGAATCTTATTTATTTTATTTCATGTATACCATATTTTTCTTCACTACATTAACTAGCTCCTTTGTTTTACTTTCCCTATTTTTATGGCCTGCTTTATTGGTCCAACTTTTTAAAATCGTAAAATAAAATAAAAAACAATTAAAAATATTAACTTTTTTATGTTATATTTTTAAAAAATATAAATATATAATAGTATAATTATTTAAATATTTAATATTTAAAAATTAAATTTTAATTATTTGTCATAAAAAAATTTAACATTTAAATATATAATAATTATTTTAATTTATTTAATTATGAAATTAATTAAAAATATAAAAATTTATATTCATTTAAATGTATATATGTAAACAAATTTTAAAAATGAAAAGATTAACAAATTTAGAAACAAATTAACTTTTCTTTTTTAAAATAAAAAAAAAATGATGGCCAGTTAAATCCAAAATATACGGATCAATTCTATCTAATTCATGACATATTATCGAAAAAAAATCAGGTCAAAACGGATCACAGATACCAATTTTACGGCTTATATTATCAAATGGCAAAAATCAAAAATCAAATAAAATAAATTTGAGTTAAAGAATTTTTTTCGGTAAAACAGAATGGTATGGGAATGGTATGGGAAGACTGTTGGGCGTTTTCTGCTGGATTAAGTGGCTTACTCCTTCACCTCATAATTTTATTTGGTACATAAATGTATAATTTGAAACGTAATTTTTAAATTCAAATTAATTTCTATATCACTTAATATATTTTTTATTTTAAATTATATATTTTAGAATAAACTTTTATGTTTGAATTTTTTTTATATTTATATTTTGAATTATATATTTTAAAATATATTTATATTTTGGATTGTATATTATAAAAAGATAATTTTAGAATTTAAAATATTTCAGAATATAAAATGGAAAACACGAAATGAAAAATATATTTTAAATTATAAAAAAATATAAAATATTTATAATTAGAATCTAAAATATATGTTTCATATTATATTAGAAAATGAAAAGTTTATGCCGCAGCATAAAATTATAAGTTACCCCTAGATTGAAATGCGAACATCACAAACTGGTGGGCCGGCCTTGCTAGCATGAGCCCATTGGAGTTAAAGTTTGTTGGATGTGATACTCGGGTTTCGTATTTCATAGTTATATAATTTCATGAATTTTTAATGATAACAAATAGTCTTTTCTAATTCTTCTAATTTTATTATTATTATTATTATTATTTTACTTTTTTTTTAGTTTTTTAAACTTGATGGGAAGATAATTGTTTGCAAATTGCTCTTATCTGGAATAACAGCATAATTAGATTCCTAGTGAAGAATTTTATTCTCAATAAAATAATAAACCTGGGTGGCCAAAAGAAGAAAGGCAATATTGCAGGCTGCTACTTTATGATGTGTCTTGGGCTTTACATGTCATCATGCATCTTGTGTCCTTAATTTAAATTAGATGTCTGATGATTGGGGCCATTGATAGAGATTTATTTATATATATAATTTTTTTAACATTTTAAAATTTAACATAGTAATTTGTTCTTATTTCAATTTTGACAAAATTCAGTATAAATAATCATGAAGTCTAAATAAAAGTTTACCATGGCATAAGATCGATTAAATAACACCACGAAATACTTAGAAAATGGGCAAACATTTATACGCCAGTTAGCAAATTTAACTTTGAACTATGAACATATAAACATTTAAAAAAACATAAGTTTTTTATTATATAAATTTTTAAATAAGCTCTCCCCTCACTTATTTATCAAATAGGTGTAATTTGAGTTTGACCTACCATAAAGTCATAAATTTCCATTCTTTTTTGTCATGCAATGGGAATGTATTTTGTAAGATAAAGTTTCATTTTTCTTCTAAGCTAAAATACACACCCATATTAAAAGTACACTAATTTTTAGAAGAATGTTATTGAAGATTTCATTAACTTATTTTTGGTGATTTTTTTCTTAAATATTGAAGCAGAAAAAGACTTTATTAAGTTGTATTAAATAAAAGGATTAAAAATATGAATGCAAAGTTCAATTTATACTGTCATGAGGCAAGACCTTTGATGACCTGATTCACACTAAAGCACAATCTATGTGCGAATTTTTCCTCTGCACTCATTCTTTCATATTGACTTCTGTCACATAAATACTCAGCTAGCTACTCCTTCAAAACATAACCAAAGATTTGATCTTTGAGCCTCTCAAATGAAGTTTCAACCACGTCTTCATATTTGAAAAACTAAGGTACTAGATTTATACTTTATACTAAGTCTTCTCTTCTGTTATGTTTCTTTCATGTTCTTCTGTTCTGATCCCAATTGAATCAATACACATGTGTGTATGTACTATGTTGTTAGACTAATCTTGATTAGCTTTTTCAATCAACTTTCGGTGCCGCCTAAAAAAGCCTTGTCACCCGGGGTAAACACAAAGTCTTAGATTTCAACTTACATGGAGCTTGTTTTTGTCATCAATAGTTTATGATTCGTCCTATATATCTTCTCCTCGGATTCACTCTTGTTGTAACATATATATACTCACTTCTTCAATTTCAGGGTCAATTTTAATTGCTGATATCTTCAAACTTCAAGAGAAAAAGGTGAAGAACACAGTCAGTAACTGCCGGTGCAGCAAGATCAAGATTCACACCTCCAAAGGACTTTAGCTATGTACATGTTGGCTATGGAAGTTCAGACAAAGAAGTGAGAATCTTGATGATGCTGCACTGGCAAATACATGACTAGAATTTCCGATTCAGATCAAAGGAAGCATGCAGTGGAGAAATTAATCATTGGATCTTATATATATGTAAGTTCTATTGTATATGTTATTCATCATTCTGCATGCTTTTGTTAATGTTTGTTGTAAAACAAGATAGGATTCTTTCTTCCAACTTGTCCACTTACTGGATAAAGAAACGAAAAAAATTATGAATTTCATCATGAGTGTGGTCATGTCGTCTCTGTTTATAAATATATTGTGTATATATATAGTACTGTTTTTCTTTGGTCTGAAAAGTTAGTGTTTTTTCTCTACAAAATATGGGTGGTAATTGACATTAGTATATATAGTACATTCAATTGTAATATTTAGTTTTCCTTGGCTTCTGCGTAACTTGCTTTTGACATGTTCTTCTTAAGGCATGAATTAAGTTACTCTATCTATAGTTTCACGAAGGTGAAAGACTTTGTTTGATTCATATATATAATGTTTATGAATTGTTGAATTGTTGTTGGAGCAACTTCTTTGGGTCTTTGAGTAGAAAGATGGTGTCTTCCCTCGATAGTATATAAATTCACCAAAAGAGAAAATATAGGGGGAAATTAGAAAGTGAAGCTGATAATCAAAAGTTGGTTTGTTTACATGGAAGTCAAATAATTGCTATATTTAATTTTGAAAGTATGTGTAGAATTATAACTATGTCTAGTAGAGTTGATATCGTGATATAAAATTTAAAAAAGAAAAAAAAAAGGTTACATATATACTAATTTCTCTATATTGGATTGTTTGAGTACACATATATCGAGAGAGTATAAATACACGATAAAAACTAAGATAATGACTAAAATTTTAAAATTTTAAAGGTTTAATTTCTTTTTTCTTTCTCACTTTGTTTAATGATTTTTCTTAATATTTTTTACATAATATGATCCTAATATTTATTAAAAGGAGTTGATATATCCTTCTGATTAGATAATGTCTAAAGGTACTTTTTAGAAACATAAATATATCACTTTAACAAGTCATCTCTATCTAACAATGTTAATATTGATGTAACATAAGGACTACATTAACTCTTTTTATAAATACTAGAATCACATTAAGTAAAAAATGTTGAGAAAAAACATTGAACATAATGAAAAAAATATTAAGTCAACTTAAAGTTTGTAATTTTTTTCTTTTTATGTATCGTTTAATTATCAATTCTAATCAAAATTAACTTCATAAACACCAGCCTAAACACGCAGTTAGAGTGATGCATTAATGTATATCTCACTGTAAAATTGTTATCATCAATGCAGTTGCAACCTTTTCAATGGTTCTCACAATAAACATCATAGTTTTCTCACAATTAATCTGGCAACTTGTGCTAAGATATTGTCCCAAAATATCTTTCAAAAAAATTTCAAACAAGAGGTATTAATTAAGCCTAAAGAAAATACACAAGTATTTCTACCAAAACTCATGTATTATAGTGTATATATCCTCTGTCATTTGCATTATTGTCCAAACGATAAATCACTATGAACCTTAACTCTGCATGTTATCTTAGTTAGTCTTGGGACACATGGCCACAAATAAAAACAAGAAAAAGAAAGAAAGGATAAAAAAACAGTATAGTACACGTCACTTTAGCCCTGATGATTTGGGTGCCAAATTGAAATTCACAATATTACTCCCTTGACCCACATCGCACTGTTCTGTAAGACAGAGTGATAATATATATATATATATATATATATATATATATATATATATATATATATATATATATATATATATGCGTATGTATGTGTATGTATATGGTAACACCTTCCCCACCTGACCATCCTTGTGCAGCTCACATGTCTGCATGTGGGACTCTCCATTCCTCATATTCTTCCCGGCCGACATGGCCAGCAAAACCATTGTGAAAACCAAAACACCTAAATCAGAAATTTCAACATTTTGACATTAAAAATTCAGGAATTCATGTTTCTATTATCTCAAGTTAATTGTGTGGTTCTTGTTTTCCACTTTTTCTGCATTTTCAATCTTAAGGTTGTTCACATATACACACTCACACCTACACCTAGCTAATAACATTCCTACTCAACATACAAAAACAAAATTTTACTCCTATATGTCCTGTCCACTAAGAACTTAATTTCCTTAAAAAGATTTTAAGAAATTATATATGATGATTTAAAAATGTCCTTGTTTCAATTTTTTTCACCAAGATTCTTATTATTAATTGCTTCTTCTTCACACCATACATCCATTTGGATAGTTTTTAATTATTGAGAAGTTGTGCATTGAATAGCAATTATGATAGAGTAATACATATATTATAAAGAAGAAAAACTTGTTTAGTTTTTATGAACAGAAATTAGGAGATATAAGCATTTTACACCAACCACAGCACCCCACGTGACATGATGTTTGACCATCGACATCATCTTTTGACCAACACTAATTAGTAATTTACGACAACTTGATTGCGGTGGTGCTGTATCTTATGTTTTAATAATTAATTTGGGTGCATTAATAATTAATAATTTGACTGCATATAAAAATTTTACTTGAAGAGCAACAACAAGAACGCTGAATTTGTGGTGTACCCAGAGAGACAGGGTCCTCAGAAAACAACGTCACAGGCTCCAATTTTATGCGTACGTGCCATGAAAAAAAGAAGCAAAATACTTGGTTCACATTCACTCTAAATAGACCCACATATGCCCGACCTAAAAATTATGCTCCATGTACTTTTTACTCTAATTTTGCTTACCAATGATAATCATATATACTTACATGCATGTGATTGCAAAGTTTTTTGACCAGTCAAATAATCTTCAAAAAAGCTTCTTTTCAAATCATTAGATTCCTTCTTCATCCCCATTTTCATATCCTTCCTTTTCTTTTCTTTTTCTCAAACTCGCATATTTTAACTGCAGTACTAAGAGCGGCCACATCTAATAAACTATTAATACAAGATCAATTCCCTCACATGATAATAAGTTAAGCATGACAAGATTTTAAATTCACCATCCAAAACTTCAAAATCCAAATACATTTTTTCACTATTCTAACTACTGCTCTAGCTACGTACGTAGTTGCAACACCATGTGCCTGTGAATTCAGCCCTGTAATGAATAAATAAATAACTTGACGAGAACAATAATATGGTTTTGTTTATACCAGTGGCTGTGATGCTCACAATTCTGGTTTTTTTTCGACAGACAAAGATAGGAAACTATATACTTATAAAGGTAGAAACAATATGCTTTAGCACCGAATCCATGGACATGTGTGTTTTGTTTCGATGATCATAACATTCACCACATATCATACACTTGTTGGATTAGAGATAAAGATAAGTTTATGGTATATAGATAAAAGTATACCGTATATAAGTCGATATATGGTTTAAATCGATTTTGGGAGGTTAAATTAGGTTTAAAGTTTATATCTTTGTGTAGTAAGAATTGAGAAACAAGAGTCACGTTGATACGAATAAGATGGGGATGATGGACACTGGTCTCGTAATGTACTCATCAAGGCTTATAATTTAAACACAGTTTTGGACTACCAAGGAGATGCAGAGTACTGTCATGCATGTGCACATTTTTCCGCTGAAGGAAAAGCATCTTCAACTGCAAATTAGGCACACTCTAAAAATCAACAAACGTAGAAGGCTCCACAGAAATAAAAGCTTAGGATGCTCGCAACTGTTTCTTTGAACAAATCAAAAACAGTGGAAAATATCAGAGAAACTGAATAAAAATAAGAGAGATAAAAAAAAAAAAGAAAAATACAGTGGTGGAGTATATGAGGCACACACACAAGACGCACAACGTTCCACATGAGAACCAGCTAACATTTTGTCTACAGGGGACGATTTTAATAAGTGACTGCCCATTTTGGAACCGTACAAGATGTGTGTCTCCAAAGAGAATCATAGCATATCCGAGGCGATTTCCATGGACAGGGTTTCGTGAATTAGCCCCACCACAGTGAAAAATGGTAACTTTTTTTTTTAAGAATAAAATGTTCTTGTGCTTGTATTGTATTACATGTTTCTACATGTGAAAATTTATATTTATTTGTGTATGTATGAGCAGTGTGGTAAGTGGATATATATAAACAACAAAGTGTGTTATGTTATGGTGACCATGACCTACTAGCAAACACTGATCATCTCTTTCAACCCTTACATATATACACACACTCCCACAGTGACTTTCTTCTCTCTTATCGCAATCTCATTTCCTCTTCTTCTTACAGACAAAGGGTGTGGTAGCTACTCAATATCACAGTCACTGTTCCTCTGCTTCTTCTCATGGATGAAAAGAGAAAGGCATCAAAGAAAAACACCCAAGCCTCTTCTTCATCAAGGTCCTTATTCTCAAGGAGTTCTTCTACTTCAAATTCACCTCTCCTTAGAAGCTTGTCTCAGAAGAATTCTTCTTCGTCTTCTTCTTCTTCCAAATGCAACAACAATCTCCCCAGGAGCTTCTCGCAGAAGAACCCTTCCATCGGTCGGAAATGCACCAATATAGCAAAAGAACAGAAAGCGCGCTTTTACATTATGAGAAGGTGCGTGGCCATGTTAGTTTGCTGGCACAAGCACGGGGATTCATGAACTGCAAAAATGCACAGATCTTGTACTCGGTTTTTTCTGCCACAATTTTTTTTTTGTTTCTGATCCATGAGATCCTTTTTTGGCCCTCTTTCAAATACTATAGATTCGATTGTAATTACAACTTTAACTGAGGTGAGTTATAAGATTTACACATTGCTGCAAATATGTACATCCACTGCATCCTACGTTTGATTTTTGTCTGTCTCTTACTTTGTCTGAAATCAAACTGCTACTCAAAACTTTCAATCTGTTGAATCATGAGTCATGTTTAATTCTCAGATTCTCTCTCTGTTCTGTTCTGAGGGATTTAGACAGTGCATATTATTCTGTTCTGAATGCTTAGGTAGAGTTTGGATCTGCGTTGAAAATTGAAGTTCCATTACATTCATTCCTTCTTCTTTATGCAACTTACCAGAACTTAACTTCTTCTTTCTTTATTCTTTCGTTTTTGAATTTGATGGCAGTATGATTGTGAAGCTGGAATCTCTCTTTTTTTCCAATCTGTCCCCACTCATCTTAGTTAATTTTTCATCAAATAGGCTCTGTTATGTCAGTTCCAAGATTTAACCTTTCACCACGTTGTCAAATAACCTTTTCCTTACAATATTATTATTAAGTAACTTAAAAAGGTGTTTGAGTGTAATTTATTAAATGAAAGATAAAAGTACAGAATTTTTAATTTAAACCACTTTTAAATAGTGTTCAAATAAAAAATATATGAATGAAGCTATTCAGAAATTAGGGCTACTGTATTTTTTTAACCCTATCCGAGGTATATATCCTTCGCCAGACAAATATATAAATAATATCACACAATTTTATTCGATCACAGAATCTTATTTCTGGCGAATTTTCAAATTTGTATACATTATTTAATTAATATATATATATATATATATATATATATATATATATTTATTTATCAGTATACTTATATTTTTAGTATATTTTTAACACTTGCTATGCTAAAGATGAAAGGTATTATTAACACATTGAAAGAATAAAAATAACGCAAAACAATATAACGGAGACTAACTTTATTAAATATTAAAAATGAAAACCAAAGAATTAATGTAACCCAGAGACTCATACATTATTTTAATAGAATTTGAAAAATAATAATGAGGTACTAGATTAAATTTATCGATCTAATACTTATTTATTTTTTATTTTGGTCACACATTTCTTTCTTTTTGCTGTGGTTTACCATTTTTTCAAAAACATACTGTTCTAGACTTCATGGGTATCCTATTTTCATAAGCTGATGTATCAACTAAAACTAAATCATTTCCATTCTATTTATTTACTTGATTCCGACTAAAATGTATGTAAAATATCATTACTCTGATATTAAAACAAATACGGGTAGTTTTGAATTTCAATAGCAATTTAAAAATTATTAATTTTACAAAGAAGTATAATAAAATTTATTATTATTTTTTAAATTAAAATTATTTTTAGTATCATTTTTATTGTATATTTCCACTTTGTAAAACCTATTATTTTTGTATTTTTATTTTGGAACAATTGTAGTGTTTTTTACACATAGGGAATATAAATAAAATAATAAATTTAAAAATTTAAAAATTAATATATTTTTGTGTATATTAAAAAAATCTATAATATTTTACTATTCTTTAGTATCACAAAACTGAATATTTACAACATTACATAATACAATTTGAATTCTATAATTTTTTAAATTGTTAATATAAAAAAATAATAAATATATAACTTAAAGTAAATGAATTGCGTATTATATTGGTGATTAAATGATTTTTTGTTAATTATTATACAAAACTATGATTTTTTTTGTTAACTTTTATCATAAAGTAGTAAATGAAAACTATTATAATTTTCAAACTGCAAGTAAAAGTTATTAACATATAAGTTTTTATCATAATATTCTTATATAATATGCATAAAAAATGAAGAAAGAGTAAATGAAATTATTCAGATTAAATTAATTCTTAAATGTATCTACATTTTAAACGAAACTAAAATTATATTAATAAGAAATATAACATTGTTATTAATGCGAAATCAAGTGTTAAGTTTTGATCATTAAAAATAATAGATAAGGGTTGAAAATATCAAGAGACACACATATTCATATTCATTAACACATAAAAAGAAAAAACTTTTAGTAGAGTAAATTTTTGTGGTAATTATAGTGAAGAATGATTTATTGATTGTTGAGATTTTATTGTACATGTCTAGAAATGGTGCATGAGAAGGTTAAATGGTAAAATTTATGTTAGAGGTGGAAGGTTGTGTAGTAGAATTTTCCTTCGAAATTGTTGTATATCAAACAGTGTACCTGAATCTTGATGTTGACATGAGTGTTTATCTCTTTGTCACTTTCTTTGATGTTATAACATGTGACTTGTTGGATGGCATGTTATTCGATTTTAACCTAAGATCAAAGCTGCGGATTTCTAGAAAAATACATTTATTTTGTCTTATAGCTCCACTTAGATGGAATCTATAAGTTTCTAACTTTGTCTCTCAATACCAAACTTTTCATCTATCTTCTCTCTTTATTGCCCCAACTCAATCTCTTTCATCTAATACCATTTTTTTTAATATGTTTATTTAATATCAAATATATGAATTCGTTAGAAAATTAATTATAACAATTTTCAGAAAACCTAGTGGATAAATAACCCTAACCAGTTCAAAAAGGGAATCACAGAATCAACTTTGCACGTTAAATGGGCTCGTTCATCATCAAGCCCACATTTATTTTATTTGATTTTTGTTATTATACTGGGCCCAAAACAAAATATTAGCGTGATGTATGATGTATTAGACATGATAGTTGCAAATCAAATCATCTTTCAAACGTTGTAGCTTTTCCTCCATGATTAGGATACCACTGAAGTAGACAACATGCATTTTGTTTCATGTTTAATTAAGTTTTAATTTTATAATAATTTCAATATTTTTAATTGAACTTTATTTTATTAAGTATTTAATTTTTTTTTCAATTGAGTCACTTTTGTTTAAGTTTCTCATTGATTATATTCTTTTACTATCTTACTTGCATGTATTTCTGTATAATGTGATATTTTGTTACTAACACATTATGATTGATGTAAAATGACAATTATGATGATCGAAAACATGTTAGATACATGATTAAAAAAAATTATCTTTATTGTTTGTAAATAATGACATAAAAATATAAAAAAAATATGGTGGTTTCGTTACCCAATACATTGTAAAATAAAACATTAAAAATTATCCATGATTTTAGAATGATTGCAATACAACTTTTATATCAGCAATAAAATCTCGCATTTTTTATTACATGAAGACAAATATACAATATGATGAGATGTAATAATAATTATATTATTTAAATATAAAAAATATTAAACTACGTAAACTTAATTAAGAATTTTAAATTTTTTATGTACTCAATTAAAGGGAAAAAAAATTAGTAAATACTCAATTAACTATATATAAGTTTAACTTGACTAAACCTTTGTTTAAAAGAAGATGCATTCCATTTAATTTCTAACATTAATTATTTTTTTAGCTAACACTAAATACTTGTTTAACCCTAAATATATTTATTGAGTTATTAATATTATTTATGACACAATTTTAAGAATTGAATACTTTTTTTTTGGTAAATTGGGTGGTAATAGTAGGGGAAAGTATGTTTTTGTTGTTTGTATTTTAATTTTTTAATTTGTCTTTAATATATGTAGTATATTATCTTAATGTATTCACTAACAATAATTATGATTTTATGAGTATGTAGTAAAATTAAAAATAAAATTGGGGAAAGAAATGCATGGCATGGTGTGATTGGCAGAGTTATTATGTGTACAATTATTGAATGATTAGCACAGAGTGGGGCATGCGTATGGTATGGCATTCCATATACCTACGAACAAAAAAACAAATTACTGACACACTGACGTTAGATGTGATTAGCACATGTTTCTCTGCACTTTTTTTCATCACTGTCTTATTATCTTTTTTACAAATAAAATTATATATATTCTTATTACTTTTTATCTTATGTAATTTTCTTTATTATATTTGAAAAATAAGATAATTAGATATATTATTTATTCTATATATTGTATTAAAGTTGTGTAGTTTAATTATATATAATACAAATAGTTACTTTTTATAATTTACATTATAGTTTCTTTTATTGTTTCTTTTCTCAGCTCTTAACTACTGTATACTAAAAATTAGTTAAGAAGATATGTTATTTTTATTAATTTTAAAAACTTTTATTCCATTTGTTAATTCTTCATTTTTTTGTACCATGTGTATTATTCAACATCAACTTAAAAACAACTAAGGGGAAAGTGTCTATTACATGTCAGATGTAAAAGAAAGGGAAATTCCTAACAAAAATACAAAAATTAAATTTTATCACAAATAAAAAATATTATCCTGGACCTAATTCAAACCAATATTGACATCATTGTATTGTAGAGTTTCTTTTGTATCTCACCATCATTTCTCTTTCTTTCATATGGGCTTTTCAAAGTATAAACAATAAATTTAAAAAGTACATTCCAAAATAAACTAGAAGCAATAAAATATATTAAGTATCATCTGATGTTTAAATTTTTTTATATTTTTATTTTTTAATAAATTTTTATGCATAGTAAATGATCAATATTTATATATATATATATATATATATATATATATATATATATATATATATATTTAAAATAAATTAAATCATACAAAAATGTTAAATATGTTGCTTGACTTTTAATAAAAATTAGAATTAGTAATCAAAACTTTAATCCAATTTAGTCTCCTAACTTTAGAAATGTTTAAATTTAATTTTTTAATCAAATTTTATTAAATTTATTTGACGTTTTAAATGCGTTTTATCATAATATTTGAGTTGTTTATACCGTTTGACACATCTCCATTTTAATGTTAGGTGAGAAACACATTTGAAACATCAAATAAACTTAAAAGAATTTGGTTAAAACGACTAAATCAATTCATTTATAAAAATGAAAGACTAAATTGATCTAAAGTTTCAAAGATTGACTAATTCCAATATTAAATAAAAATTAAAGGACAAAAACACATTTAGTAAAAAAAATGATATTTTAAATTATTTAATATCAAAAGGGTACATATTCTAAAACTTTATATTATTTAACATTTGAAATTAAGATTTTCCATAAGACAAAAAGTGTAAATAATAAATAAAAATATTAAAAAGGATAGAAATAAATTAAATGTACATCCTAATAATTATTCGATTTAATAAAATTTAAGTATGTCTTCCCTTAAAAGCATCACATCATTTAAATAAAATCAGAGTATGTGTAATCAATAGCAATGTTGAAAAAAATAAGTGAAAGAGAATGAAAAATTGCATTATTTTTTTTTTCAAATAAATGAAAGTTATGTCAAAATCTAACAATTAAATAAATTTGTTACATTACTTTGAATGTTTTAGTATAAAAACAAGTATCCATTCACCTTTTATTTTAAATAAAAAAAGACAGTTAATGTCATCATCATTAATATTCAACTTTTATATCCATGTAAGACAATCATATTATGTTATCGTTGATACAATTTTTTTTTCTTGCAATTTAAATGTAGATTACTTAAAATAATAAATATATAATTTATTAAAATATTTTTTATTAAATAATTATTATTTGATTAATAAATCATCAATTAATTTAGATTCTTTTAAAAAAAAAGTTACAAGTCTTTTTGTAGAATTTTTAACAACGGTTCCAACTGTCATTCAATAATTCGCTATAAGTCTCACTTAAACTTAAAATTCCTCCAACCTCTAACTGTTATTAAAACTCCGTAATTTTACTTTTCCACCGCCTCATGTTTATAATTACAAAATTGTCGGTGTTTTTTTTTTTATATGATAGTAACTTCGTAGATATTGAATTTTCGAGATCTCGAATTTAGAAAATTGAGACACGATTTTGGAAAACCTTAAAAGAAAAGATAAAAAAAAAGATGAAGTTATAAATGAATACCTAGATAATTAATTGATGGGATATATATATATATATATATATCCGGTCTAAGAACGATGGCCAAACCAGAATAATAATTCTCTTTTTCACTTCTGAGTTCACCCTCCTTTTTTCCTTAATCTCTTATGTATATATAGAGTCCTTCAGTCTTTAAACTGCTATTTTAATGCCAGATCTTTAGCTAACCAACCTACCCACTTCTCCATTATTCTCTCCTGAAATCTCGCATGTGGGTGGTTATTCCTAAAATCAAGTGATATTTGCTCGTCACCTCGGCCATCTCAGCTCAAGTGCTCGTTACCTCGGCCACCTCGGCCCAAATGCTCGTCACCTCGGCCACCTCGGTCCAAATGCTCGTCACCTCGGCCACCTCGGCCCAAATGCTCGTCATCTCGACCTATGACTAAAAAACTCGTTGTTTTATAAAAAATATTTATCAAGTCGAAATCCTGATGAGCACGTTAAGGTCGACCATTATCTGGACGGTACAATATAAATATATATATATATATATATATATATATATATATATATATATATATATATATATATATATATATATATATACATATATATATATATATATATATAAAAGACATTTAATACCATTTTAACCTTAAAATCGTAAAGTAATAATATTATGGATCGAGTCTTTATTTTTATATTATATAAGTTTGTCTATTATATCCTGTAAGTCTTTTGACTTACTTAGATTATTTCTAAGATTAATTCCTTCCGGTAAATTGAAAAGTCAACACATTGATTAACCAGGCAAATTAGGGCTTAAATTTTGAAAATAAAGTGCATAGAAGGCAATTACCAGTCCTTGTTAACAATTAAACCGAGGAAAAGAAAATACATAGATAACCTACAAAACATAGATATTTGTCTGATAACAATTAAACTTGGGATGATTAAAAAGTCCTGGAGTAGCTATCCTAGCTACTTAATTTGTAATAGACACTTTTGGGGGAGAAGAATGAAGGGATTCTTCCGAATGCATGCATGATTAGATAGCTACCAGAAATCTGGATCCTAAAATTTAAAACTTGAAAGCAACTTTTTGTTCATTCCCAACATAGAAATTAAAACACTACACTTTCCAAAATGATGATCAACATTTTGGGAGATCAGAAGGTGGAGGGAGCAACTTCTGATGAGAGAGTTTGCCGTTGTTCACAATCCAAGCCATCCTCAACCCCCAACTCAGGTGCAAATCAATGTGGCAGTGCATCAGCCAAACTCCTATAATTAATTAATTCACAGTTAGATATCATCACAATTTCAACTTGTATCATAATAATATCATTAAATAGCAATGTTAATTTCCTCTTGCATTTGAAGTGAATTCATCACCTGGGTTGTCAGCGACAAAGCGAATCGCAACCCAACCACCAGAAGGCACACCAATGGTGTTCCTCTCCACAGGGTCCACCAGATTAAACTTCCCAGGATCTGTCACAGGATCAAAGTTCCCAAAACCTTGACCCACCACCATCATGTTGAACCCATGAAGATGTAACGGATGACTCTCTGCTCCCAAGATGCTAGTGTCCTGCAGCACCACCTGCACTCTCGTGTTGTAAGGTATCACCACCACCTTCGTTCCACTCTTCACCATTGTGTTATTCGGCGGTGTCCCCGTGTAGTTAAAGGCTCTCGGAGGAACAACTGGGAAATCCGTGGTGTAATCACCACCGTTATCCTTCCCTGAGAAATAATGCTGTTGAAGAATTGCCACCGAAGGGAGATCGAAAGATATGTTGTTCATGGAAGCAGCGAATTTTGTTCTCTTGTTAGGCCCTTCACATGTTTGGTTTCTGGGACAGGGAATGCTCCCGAGACCTATCGTGAAGAAGAAACTCCTGTCAACTTTCTGAGGGACGTTCGCAGGGTACTTTGCGCTGTTCAAACTGCGAAATTTACGACTGAAATTCGCAACGAACGATGTATCGTTAATAGCAGGAAGGGTTGGTTTCAGTAGGGTGCGGTTTTTCATGTCTGAATATTCCGAAGGAGGGGTGTCGTTGTCGTTATCATTGTCGTTGTCGTATTCTAGAATGCCGGCTAACGTGGAACTGAGAAAGGTACCCTTAGCAGTGAAAAATGGTCTGGCTAGCATGAAGAAAGTAGCATTTATGTACTCAGGTTTTGTGTTCAAGACGACGTTGGTGGTTTGTCCTGGACTAATGACGATGATGTCGGAGTTGAAGGGTTTAACATATGCAGCATCAGCTTCAACAACCGTCATGGTGTGGTTTGCTATGCTGAAAAAGAGTTCATTATTCACTGCAGCGTTGATCAAACGTAGAAGATACGTCTTCCCCGGCTTCACCCTTAGGTTGAACGTATCTATCCACCATGCATAAACATAATTAATCTCACACGAAACCCTATTGATTAATTAATTAATTACTCAGAAAATTAGGTTTGAATACCGTTAGTGGAGCAATTGTAGAGGGGTCCAGGAAGCCCGTTAATGGTGTAGGCATCAGAGACATTTGGACCACCCCCTGTGTGAAGAGCTTGTGCAATCACTGCTTCAGGATCCACATTCCACCACTCTCCTGCACTCAATCATTTCGAGAACATTATATATTTAAAGAATTGGAATGGAATGGAATGGAATGTTTGATTATTATTATTATAGATGCATGCATGTGTGGATGTACCAAAGAGGATGGGAATTTCCTTGTAGGGTTTGGCAAATGGGTAAGATTGGTTGGTTCTTGGGAGAATGATGAGGGGTCCATAGAGAGTAGCCCTTAACCACGAATGGTGTGCGTGCCAGAAGAGAGTTCCTCTTTGCCCAACCAAGCTGAAGTTGTACACATAACTCTCACCACTTTGTACCGGACATTGAGTTATGTAAGATGGTCCATCCGACCATCCACTACGTAGCTGTCTCACTCCGTGCCTGTCAATTTTTTGTCATTACACACACACAAAAACTCAAAATATTCATCGCATGCATGCATGCACAACATGGGGATTGGTTCACAGAATAATCAAATGACATACATACCAATGAATGGTGATGTTGTTTGGAACATGGTTCACCACCTTAACCACTAATCTGTCTCCTTCTCTGGCAACAACACGAGGTCCCGGGAACTTCCCATTAACGGTGAGCATGTTCTTAGTGTGGCACAGCCTGGTAATGTTTTTCAGCCTTATCTGCATGCACAAGTAATTAATAATAGAAAACATTCAGCAGATATCAGAAACACAACGAGAGAGTAGTGTGGTGTAACGTTAATGCGTGTTACGTCGAACTGGTAGTGCCTTGTAACACCTCCATTGTTTGAAGTAGCTGAGACCACAGCATTATTTGGAACGGTCCAAAAGATGGTTAAGACAAAGAGTGTTGCGACAGATGAAGGAATGACTCTTATCATTTTGTTCTGCACCAATTTGTTTGTGGTCAGAATCCAAGTTCGTGAATGTTCACAAGACATGGCTAATTATAAAACTATATAGTTTCAAATATATTCCAACAACAGTAGAGAAAAATGTTGAGTTATTAGTTCTACTCATCAATTCATCTGTGCGAAAAAAGAAAGGAATAACTCTGCACCTACTCGTTCAACTTTTCATTTGTTGTTTGGAGTGTCAATAATTAGTTTAAAACAAACAGAATCTCATGCTTTAACTTCCTCAATACTAATTCTATAACTTTTAGCATTCCACTTTGAAGCCAAACAGTACTTTATTGAATGAGAAGGACATTTTGACCAATCTTTTTTTCTTTAATTACAGGCCAAGAAAGCACAAGAAATTCGACCTAGCCATGGATATAGACTAGGCTAGTTATCTCTAATAATAACACCATTTCTACCATATATATAAATATGTATTATGTATATGAATGTGTATATATGTATGATTGGATTTGAAGTTCTCTCAATTTACCATTCGTCAAATATTATTTCTGTTCACAATAATAATTTTTTAAATGTGATTCATTATTATAAAACATGCAACGAAATGTTGTACCATATAGTTTTCAATTATGTTGTAGCATGATACGAAAATTGTCTCTTGACTGGGACAAGTCAACGAAATTAATGCCTGCATTTATACTTTCTTTCAAGCCAAATATGGAATTTTTCGTATCATTTTTTAGTTTTAATTTCAAATGATGGTTTAATTCATCGCATTGTTGTGCATGCATGAGATTAAAAAATGGTATATGTTTTAATCTTTTTAGTTATGTAAAATCGCAAATTTTATCAATCTTACAAAAATTTGAAATTAAAAATAATCTATGTTCAGAGATGATGTTATACATTATCATTCATACTCTCATTTTAATTTTAGATTGCATGGACAACGATTTTGTCTGACTAAATAAAAAAAGTAAAGCTATGGATACAGAACAATACATTTGCACTTATTTTCACAACAATTTACTTTTGAATGAGGTGTGAAATGTTAAAACGCTTTTTTTTTTTCTTCTGAAAATAAAAACTTCCAGATTGCAAAGGAATTAGAGTTAAAATCATCATATACTGGTTACGAGACATAAACTACATAGATAAATTAAATTGGATTATTTTAATTTAAATGATGATCTTAAAATTTCAAACAAATGACACGAAAATTTAAATATTTAAAGAGAGATTTTATTTTTTTATCTAAAATGCTCTAATTCTATTCAAATAGAATTATTTCTGGTATATTAATTAGATAGACAAATCTAACAACAAAGTTAATTTTTGTTTGTCACACTATTAGATTTTTTTAATATATTCATTCCTTACAGTACGTAATTGCAAGGATCTAACAAATGAGTTTGGACCTGGTTTTTTCAACCAAGTTAATCTTGTATTGTGATTTCAATGAAACATTGGTTAAAAGAATTTCATAATTTTTAAAAAGTTTAAATTCATTTTATTTTAAATCATTTTCATAATTTTTAGAAAGTTTGTTTCATTTTAAACTATTTGTGTACATAAAAGATTCAAATTTATTGAATTTTAGTTTATGTATTAGTCGAAATCATTTTTTGACCAAAGTCTACTAATAAAAAGTTTAACTGGTTTGAATAAGAATTTTCCTTATTAGTATTATCAAGATTTTTTTTTAGTTGATGTTGGACACTATTATATCAATTGACATCCATCAAATTTATTGGTTAGATATTGTTTTTTTAACTTTACAACCGAAGTCAACTAAAAAATCCACTTACTCCCATGGATCAAAACAATGCGAGCCTAAGTGATAATAGACAACTTTGGACAAAAAAATAAAAAAAAAAAGAGTTGCTATTGATTAAAAAAAAAAAAATACTGGCCAAAATATAATCATTCAAGAAAAATAGTCTTCTTAGTATTATTCAAAAAAAGTCCTAATAATGTCAATTGAGTTGGCTTACAAAAAAGGAAAAATAATCTTAACGTCAATTGAGAATTATCAGCATCGACTAAAATGGCTACCTTATGTCAATTGAAAAGTATTTCTTATTGTCATCGGTAAGAAATAACGACTAACATTGATTGAAAAATAATTTACTTAATTTTCTATTTAGTTTCAATAATTATAATAAGAAAATGAAATAAAACTAAAATTAGTCTAATCAACATTATGATTCCTTAATTAAATAGATTGGTTGTGTTAAGTCAACACTTTTTTTACTGATGAAAATATGGATCAAATTTATGGTAGTTTTGTTATGGAAGAATAGTATTTTGTATGTTTTTTGTTTAAACAAATTTTAAGGCCTGTGGAGTACCAAGAACTCTATTATATATTTACACATGTTTTTTTTTTTTTAAAAAAAAAAAAAAAAAGAATCGACCATTCGA